>OGTB01000006.1_pt1 | contig 216368 bp, 173 predicted proteins | sample 1553611 | NCBI WGS metagenome assembly OGTB01 (sample SAMEA2580032, study PRJEB22360) | human gut metagenome | biome: human gut; feature: human-associated habitat; material: faeces | place: Denmark | collected 2008/2010 | reverse complement strand
CGTATGAGTTGCGGGCTGTGGCGGGCTCCCCCTCCCCCCCCCCCCAGCCGATAAAGAGCACCCCTACGGGCATTTCAAACTGGAGACCTTTGCTTCGCTCATGATCGGACTCATGCTCATCTTCGCCGCCTATCAGGTTGGGTCGAGTGCGGTCACTTCGCTCATCGAAGGCAGCTATCACACGGAAGTCACGGCTATCTCGTTCGTTGTCATGGTAGGCACGCTTGCGGTCAATCTGTTCGTGACCACCTACGAACGCAGGATGGGGAATCGCCTTAAGAGTGACATCCTCAAAGCTGATGCTGCGCACACGCTCTCAGACTGCCTCGTTTCGATCGGCGTTATCGTTGGACTCATCTTGGTCGCCTGCGGGATCGAGATGGCAGACGACATCATGGCGCTCATCGTCATGGTGGCTATTCTGTTCACCGCCTTCGATATCTTCAAGAGCGCGTTCGCTACCTTCACCGACGAAGCACGTATTCCTGCTGCAGAGATTCGTGAAGTGGTTGAGAGCGTAGAGGGGGTTCAAGAAGCCCATCAGATCCGTACGCGTGGACTGCAGGGCGAGATCTACCTCGATCTGCACATTTTGGTCGATCCTGAGATGACGGTCATCGCTTCGCATAAGGTGGTCTCAGAGATCGAACAGAAGCTCTCAGAGACCTTCCCTGAGGTCCAAGACATTCTTATCTACGTTGAGCCGAACGACGAAGAGCATCGTATGGATAAGGGCTCTATCGGCAATACGGCAACGAATAAAGCAACCACCGAAGAATAGTCAAGATTCCTTCGCTTTCGATGGAGTTAGTTTTCGTCGCCAGCTGCATCAGGGTGTTCGATGTAGGTGGTGACCGTGGGGTTCGCCTCGATATAGGCACGCAGCTTCTTGATATAGCGCTTTGCCAGCTCGCTCAAGTCATGCGCAGCTTGGTGAATATAACCAACGGTCATCTTCTCATCTGCTTCGAGCGGGATGGCAACGATGCCTGCATTCATCTCGTCGGAGAGCACGCCGGTCGCAATGGTGTACCCGTTGAAGTTCGTGAGCAGGTTCGAGAGCGTTCCGCGGTCCGAATAGGTGATCTGCTTCTTATGAGGAAGGTGGCTGAGCGGCTCTTCTGAAAAGAAGAATGAATTGTTCGCACCCTGCTCGAACGAATAGCGTGTGTAGTCTTCAAGCTGTTCGGGCTTGACTGATGTCTCTTGCGCAAGGGGATGGTGCTCACCAACGAAGACGTGGGGCTCTGCTTCAAAGAGCGCAACGAATTCGAGCCCTGCATCGCTGAGCGCTTTCGATATCACACGCTTGTTGAAATTGCTGAGATACAGCACGCCCAACTCACTTCGATAGCTTTTTACGTCTTCGATGATCTCAGCGGTACGAGTTTCGCGAAGCGTGAACTCATATTCGTCTTGATCGTATTCTTCGACGAGGTCAACGAAGGCTTTTACACAGAATGCATAGTGCTGTGAGGAGATGGAGAGCTTCTGCACTGCCTTATTGCCCGTGCCGCTATAGCGCGCTTCGAGCAGATCGACCTGCTCCAGGACTTGACGGGCATAGCCAACGAATTCGACACCTTCCTGAGTGAGGGTGATGCCGCGATTGCTGCGATTGAATATTTCGATCCCGAGCTCTTGTTCGGCATCCTTGATGGCAGTGGAGAGTGCCGGCTGTGACACATACAGGTTCTGGCTCGCGGCATTGATTGAGCCGCATTCGACCACTTCAGTGATATAGCGCAGTTGTTGGAGCGTCAGATTCGATTGCATAGCGTTTCGGTGCCTCTTGATGGTGGGTTGTTCATGAACATACCGTATTGTAGCGCAACGGGACTCATTGCTCCGAAGGGGAGGGAGCAAAAAAAGAAGACCCGACAGAGGGCCGGGTCTTCATAGATCGATTGAGTCGAGCTTTTAGAATACGGTGAGCACCGCGCCCGAATAGTTCTCATTGATGTAGTCGCGTACTTCATCGCTCGTCAAAGCCTTAGCGAGTGCTTTGATCTTCTCTTTGTCCTGATTGCCGTCCTTCACTACGAGCAGGTTAGCGTAGGTCTGAGCAGCCAGCGAATCGCTCGTCTCTTTCACGAGTGCTTTATCGATCAGATCGCCTTCAAGAGCGTAGTTCGCATTGATACCAGCGAGCGCAACATCATCGATGACCGTTGGAACGGTTGCAGCTTCGATCTCGACGATCTCAAGATTCTTGGGGTTGCTCGTGATATCTGCCTTCGTTGCGGTCACGCCTGCATCATCGTTGAGCTCGATGAGTCCGTTCTCTTCGAGCAGCAGCAGCGCACGTGCTTCATTGGTGGCATCGTTGGGTACTGCGACTTTAGCACCATTAGGGATCTCGGAAAGATCAGTGTATTTGGTCGAGTACAGACCGAAGGGCTCATAATGAACGCCAACCACATCTACCAGGTGCGTTCCCTGCTCTTCGTTGAAGTTGTCAAGATAGGGCTTGTGCTGGAAGTAGTTCGCATCGACCTCTTCCTGCTCAGTTGCCGTATTGGGCAGGACGTAATCGGTGAACTCTTTCACCTCGAGGGTGTAGCCCTCTTTCTCGAGCGCAGGCTTCACAACATCATTCAAGATCTCGGCATGGGGGGTTGGGACCGCTGCGATGGTGATAGTCTTGTCTTCAGACGATGAACCGCCGCCCGAGCAGCCAGTGAGCGCCAGGAGGGAGAGCGCGAGTGCAGCCACTACTGCAACAAGTAGCTGGGGGAATCGTTTTGCTTTTTCCATTGAATGAGTTCCTTTCTGTGTCTTTCTTATCGCGTGGTGTCCTTCTGGTCCACGAACGATCAAGCTCGAATTCAATGGTGATTAGTCTAAACATTGCGTTTTCTGAGCACAATCCTTCTTGTTATCATCAGTTCTTCTAACTGGTTATAGCGAAGCAGTGTTTGGGGCGAGATGCTCTCTTTGCAGCGCAGGTTACCACAGGAGAATCGACTCACTCATGCATAGTCTTATATGTAGTGGGCTCGTATAACCCGCTCTTACCCCTTGCTAGCTTTTGGCGTATCATAGAAGCGTTTCATAGGCTATTGAATAATCGAATGTAAGAAAGGTCGTTCTCATGATCGATGTAGAAGAATTGCGAAGCGCGCCCATAGCGGTTCTCGGTGGTGGCGCAGTTGGTAAGACGTGTGGTGCGGATTGCGCGCTTGCAGGGCAAGAAGTTCGTATCTGCGATCTTGATCCCTTCTTCGAATCAAGCCTTGGTACGGTCGAACGGACCGGCATCACTATCGGTCAGAAGCTTCCCGGCACGCAGACGAAATACGGGTTCGCTCGTTATGGTCGCGCAGAATTCGCGAAGGTCACCAATTCGGTCGCTGAGGCAGTGAAGGGCGCGAAGCTCATCGTGGTCGGCATTCCTTCCATCGCTCATGAGGTGTTCTTCAGCGCACTCATCCCGTGCCTTGAAGATGGTCAGATCATCCACATCATCCCGGACAACTATGGCACGCTGAAACTGCGCAAGATGATGCGTGAAGCAGGTTGCACGAAGAAGGTCATCGTAGGCGGCTGGTCGAGCGCTCCTTACGGCACGCGCGTCGATACTGAAGGCGGCATCATGAATGCGCATGTGAGCTTGGTCTATCGTGCGATCACCTTGCGTGGTGCAGCGCTTCCGATGATCGATCAGGAAGACTTCCTTGAAAGCTCCAAGGCGCTCGGCTGTTTTGATGCCATAACCCAGGGTGATGGTGTGGTCAGCGGCGAGACCGTACTCGATATCGGTTTCTCGAACGTGAACCCCGTTATCCATGTTCCTGGTACGCTCCTGGGCGTTTCCACGATGGAAAACTTCAACACGGTGCTCCATATGAACAAGCACGACTACAGCATCTACAGCCACAGCTTCTGCCCTTCGATCTCGGAAGTGCAGTATCAGTTCTACAACGAAGAGATTGCGCTCGCTAACGCGATCGGTGTTGGCATCCAACCTTTCGATAAAGAGGTCTTCTATCAGCGCACGAGCGTGCTCGGTCAGGAATACATGGGCGAAGGTTGCGACGTTCCGTTCGACGAGGAATGGGAAGTGGGCTATGGCACCGGTCCGTTCACGATCCAGAATCGCTACGTAACGGAAGACGTGCCTGTTGGCTGCCATGTCTATCACGAACTGGGTAAGAAGTTCGGCGTTCCGACGCCCATCATCGACTCGATGATCGTGCTCGGCGGCGTTATGAATAAGACCGACTATTTTGAAAGCGGCTTGAAGCTCGAGGATCTGGGTATCGGTCATATGGATAAAGAGGCGCTGCTCGCGTATCTGAATGAGGGCGTCTATACCGAATAGCAGTGCGCAAGCACCTTACGTTAGGAGTCGTAGCATGACGTGGCAACGCCCGTTCGTGAATTCTCAAGATCTTGCGGGGACCTTCTCGGTTCCCGCTCATTTCACGTCAGGCCATGCGATCGGAGTGATCGCGGTCGATCTGAAGTATCCGAAGCTTCCCGGAAATGTGGTGAATGCGACCACGTTCGATTTTCCGGTGCTCTATAAGAAGGTCGAATTCGATATCGAACTGCTCTTCGAAGGAGCTCCCGAGCTTGAGATGGTCGTTGTCGAGGCCGCTAAGGAGCTGGAGGCTGAAGGCGTGCGTGCGATCGTGGGGGCGTGCGGATACTTCGCGCATTTCCAAAAGCAGGTTGCCGATGCGGTGAACGTTCCCGTCTTCCTTTCGAGCCTCTGCCAGCTTCCGCTTATCAAGCTTGGCTTGAAGCAAGAGCAGAAGATCGCGGTGTTCGCCGCGAGCGCAGACAATATCGACGATGAGATATTGAGCGGGGTTGGGGCGCAGTTGGATGATCTTATCATCCAAGATGTGGGCTCGATGGAGAGCTTCGCACCTATCCGCTGGGGCGAGGAGACACTCGACAACAAATGGCTTACCGAAGATCTTGAAAAGACCGCCCATGACCTGGTCGAGCAACATCCAGAGATCGGCGCGATCCTGCTTGAGTGCAGCGACCTGCCGCCGTATGCCTATGCTATCCAAGCAGCAACAGGCTTGCCGGTGTTCGACTTCATCACGCTCATCAAATGGGCGCATTCCGCTGTCGTGCAAACGCCCTATTATGGATATTTTTAACCAGAGGGCTTGACGGTCTTCGTGGTTCAGGTATACTAATCAACCGCTGAAAGGCATTCTGTTTAAGTGGGCGATTAGCTCAGCGGGAGAGCATCACCTCGACACGGTGGGGGCCACTGGTTCGATCCCAGTATCGCCCACCATTTAAACAGATAACATGCGGACGTGGCTCAGTTGGTAGAGCATCACCTTGCCAAGGTGAGGGTCGCGGGTTCGAACCCCGTCGTCCGCTCCAGTGTTAACTTAAGCTGTTATTCGCAAGTTTCAACGGCTTTTATGGCGACGTGGCCAAGTGGTAAGGCAGAAGCCTGCAAAGCTTTTACCCCCGGTTCGAGTCCGGGCGTCGCCTCCATACAAGTTCAAGACCGCTCAGCGGTCTTTTTTATAAAGGATGGCATTTGTGCCCATGTTCGACCTTTCGATCTTCACCACACCAGAAGCATGGATCAGCCTTATCACGCTTCTGTTCTTGGAGATCGTGCTCGGGGTCGACAACCTTGTCTTCATCGCCATCACTACCGATCGACTCCCCGCCGAAAAGCAACATCTCGGTCGTAAGATCGGTCTTTTGGGTGCGCTGTTCATGCGCATCCTCTTCTTGTGTTTCGCATCGTTTCTCGTGCACATGACCACGCCGCTCTTCACGATCCCGTTCATCGAGATCCACGGCGAACCAATGGGCTTTTCCGTGCGCGATCTTGTGTTGTTGGCAGGCGGAATCTATCTGATCTACAAGGGGATCGATGAGATCAGAAGCGTGCTCAACTTGACCGAAGAAAAAGAGCAACACGAACCTGAAGTGCACAGGAGCGCGATCACGTTGCCTCAAGCGGTCATCACGATCATGGTCATGGACCTGGTGTTCTCGATCGACTCGGTCATCACGGCGGTCGGTCTTGCCCAGCACCTCATCATCATGATCCTGGCAGTCATCATCGCGGTCGTGCTCATGATGGTCTTCATCGATGCGATCTCGAACTTCATCAATCAACATACCGAGATCAAGATCCTTGCGCTCGTGTTCATCGTGATGATCGGTATCCTGCTCACGCTCGATGGCTTAGGCATCAATTCGGGGATCGAGATCCTCGACATGCATCTCGAAAAGCTCATGGTGTACTTCGCCATGGTATTCTCGATCATTCTCGAGCTCATTCAGATGAAGTACAAGAAGAACTATCAGATGTGGGTCGCGCGCAAGAATCGTGAGATCCATTCAACGGAAGATCAGCACTAAGCGGGCTTTGCGGTTGTTTTGAGCTCTTCGAAGTAGCGAATGCAATCATCGGAAACGATATAGCGCGCCGCCCTCGGCAAGCAACGCACCGTAAAAGGCGTGTGAAGGCGCGTTGGTTCGCCATCGTATTCCATGTACATCTCAGGTGTTGCCTCGATCGTGATCTCGCGTCCGCGATACACCTCTAAGCTGCCGATCTTCTTGGCTAGGTTGCCGCTATGATCGACCGCTTTTGCAACGAGCGTGGGCAGCAGTTCGAGCGCGGTCTTCGTTTTGACGATGACCACGTCGATCAACCCGTCTTGCGGCAAGTTCATGTCTGAGACCATCAGGTCGAATTGGATGCGCGAGAAATTCGTGAATACAACAGCGATGCCATCGCTCTCGATTCGCTGCCCATCGATATTGAGCACGAACTGCGAATGCGGGGGAGTGGGGTTGGTGAAGGCTGCATGGAAATAGGCAACCGGACCGAGTACCTGCTTATGCTGTGTAGCGAGACGCATGATGATCTCGTCATAGCCGCAACCCGCCATGATCGTGAACCCGATCGAAGCTTCAGGGGTTTCGATCTCGCCCAGATCGAAGTACATCGTCTGCCCTTGGTCCGCCACCTTGCAGAGCGCATGAGGCTCGTTCGGCGAGGAAAGGTTCATCGCGAGCAGGTTCGCGGTCCCCGAAGGGAAGGGAAGGATGGGGATATCGGAATAGCGCAGCTCATAGGTGACCGCTGCGATCGTGCCATCTCCGCCGCTCGCCACCACGAAATCGTAATCGCGTGCATCTTCGAGTAGGGTGGCAAAAGGGGTATGCCCATTGAAGGTGCGCAGCGTGATCGTGTCGCCATCTTCGGCGTAGGAACGGATGAAGTCGTAGATCGCTCCAGCCCCATGGCCTGAACCGATGTTATGAATGACAAGAACTTTCACCGTCGCCCCTTCGCGCTCCTTCATGATGCTCTTTAATGCATTATAGTAGTTCGATGTCCTGATCGAGAACTGGTTTATATAAACGATGACAACGAAACAACTCATAGATACCGAATCCGCGTTCCAAGATTTCGTCGAAGCTTGCGAGGCAAGCCCCTATATGGCGATCGACACCGAATTCCTTCGCGAGAAGACCTACTATCCCAAGACCTGTTTGGTGCAGATCGGCATCGAAGGCATGATCGCGATCATCGATCCGCTCGCGCTTGCGAGCTTGAAACCGCTGGCGCGTCCCTTCACGAACCCAGACATCTTGAAGATCTTCCATGCGTGCAGCCAAGACATGGAGATACTCTTGCGCGAGACGGGCGTACTGCCTGCTCCGGTGTTCGATACGCAGATCGCAGCAACGCTGCTTGGTAAGAATCAGCAGCCTTCGTATGCTCTTCTGGTCTCCCAGTACTGCGATGTGGAGCTTGCGAAGAAAGATTCGTTCACCGACTGGTCGCATCGACCGCTCTCTCCGTCTCAGATTCGCTATGCAGCTGAAGATGTGCTCTACCTGCCCGAGATCCACGAGAAGATGGTCGAGGCACTCAAGAGCAAGGATCGTCTCGCATGGCTCACTGAATCGTTCGAGGAGCTGAGCGAGCCCGATCGCTATATAACCGACCCTTATACGCGCTTCCTCAAGCTCAAACGCGTCAACCAGCTCAAGAACCGTCAGCTTGCAGCAGCACGCGAAGTGGCTGCGTGGCGTGAACTCGAAGCTCAGAGTCGCAACATCCCTCGCAAGTGGATCCTTTCCGATGAGCAGATCGTCGAAGCGTGCCGCAGGGAGGCTACGACGCTCGACGAACTTTACATGGTGCGCGGAATGCGCGAATCGCTCTCTACGAACAAGGCGCGTAAGGTGCTCGAGTGCATCAAGAAGGGCCTGAACTGCCCCGAAGACGAACTGCCGCATATTCAGAAGAAGGCGAAGAGCGAGCAGAATGTCGATGCGATCGTCGATGTGCTCTCTGGAATCGCGCGCAAGGTCGCTCGTGAGAACGATATCGCCCCTCAGACGCTCGCGCCCCACAGTGAATTAGTGGCGCTCGCACGCGGTCATTGGGATGAATGCGAGCTCATGAGAGGCTGGCGCAGACATATGCTCGGCGAAGGACTCGCTGCTTTCATGGAGGGGAAGTGCACGCTTCGTATTGCTGAGGGAAATCTGGAGATTACACGCTCATAACGCTTTGTGGCTCACTCTCGCGATAAAGTACTCTGTAAGATAAGGATCGTGCGGTTCGCACAACATGGCACGGTCCAGATGTAGATGCTCAAACAGTATAAGGAATGATCCTCGTGACCTATCTTTTGCTCATACTCGTTACCTTTGCGATCGGTTTCGGTGCGCAAGGGTATGTGAATCACCAGCTCAATAAGTACTCTCATGTGCCCAACACCAGCCAGATGACCGGCCGTGATGTTGCCGTTGGCATGCTCAGCTACTACGGCATCCAAGGCGTTGAGGTACGCATGGGAAGAGAAGGCCAAGACTTCTTCAATCCGAAGGATAACTCGATCACGCTCGGTCCTGATTCATACAACGGTCGTTCGATCACGGCGACCGCAACCGCTTGTCATGAGGTGGGGCATGCGTGTCAGTTCGCGCAAGATTACAAACCTATGAAGGTGCGCTCTGCGCTCGTGCCCGTGGTGAACCTCGCCTCGAACACCTGGATCTTCATCCTGCTCGCTGGCATTATCCTGAACGTGATCGGCCTTGTTGATGTTGCGATCGCGCTCTATGCGGTCGCGGTCCTCTTCCAGATCGTTACCCTGCCGGTCGAATTCGACGCCAGTCGCCGCGCGCTTGCCTATATGCAATCGACCGGTATTCCAGGTGGTGAACAGGCAGGGGCGGCAAGTGTGTTGCGCGCTTGCGCTTTCACCTATTTGGCAGCGGCGCTCATTTCCATCCTGCAGTTGCTCTACTTGCTCTCTGCGCGAGACAACTAGGCGCTTGCGATGACCTTTTCGTCGAACGAACGCTTCGATTCCGCTTCGAACGTGCCAGCTGAAGAGCGGCCCGTCAATGAATGCAAGGCGCTCAGCGTTTCAGCAGCGCTCAATATCGCAAAATCGATCATCTCTGAAAACGCCTTCCATATCGTGGGCGAGGTGAGCGAGCTCAACCAGAAGCCTGGCTACAAGGCGGTCTACTTCACGATCAAAGACGAGAACTCGGCGCTGCCGTGTCTCATGTGGATGAACCGCTACAAGAGTGCCGGAGTTCCGCTCCGCTTAGGTGCGCGTGTTGAAGTGGTGGGCAAGTTCACGATATTCACGCCAAAGGGGCGTATGAATTTCGATGTGTCTTCGCTCAAGCTCGCTGGTGAAGGCGATCTGCGTGCGCAAGTTGCTAAACGGGCGCTCATGCTGAAGAACGAAGGCCTGATGGATCCTGCGCGTAAACGAAGCGTGGTCGCATATCCTTCTACGATCGGTCTTGTTACCTCTCCGCGTGGAGCTGCTGTGCATGATGTTCTGCGCACGCTGCGCCGTCGCTATCCGCTTGTGAAGATCCTTTTCGCGGGTGTTCCGGTAGAAGGGAAGCAGGCTGCTGCCGATCTTATCTCGGGGCTTGAGACGGTCATTCGCGCGGGAGCTGAAGAAGTGCTGCTCGTGCGCGGTGGTGGGTCCTTCGAAGACCTCATGCCGTTCAATGATGGGGCGCTCGCACGTTTCATAGCGCAAAGCCCTGTGCCTATCATCACGGGCATCGGGCACGAGCCTGATACCTCGATCGCCGACATGGTCGCCGACGTGCGCGCTTCGACCCCAACAGCTGCAGCCGAAGCGGTCAGTCCGAGCCGTTTTGAGCTTTTGGAAGCGCTCGATTCGTTCGGCGCACGTATGAGCCAGGTCTTCTTGCATCGCATCGAACGTTCGATCAACTACGTGAATGCTTTTGAGAACCGTCCGCTCTTCAGGGATGCGCACTATCTCTATGCGAACGATCTTCAGTGGCTCGATCATACGCAGGCGCGTTTGGAAGGTGCGCTTGGGCGTTTTGGAGAAGCGGATAAGGTGAAGCTCGAAGGTGTGGGGCTGCGTCTTACGAGCGCGCTTCCGCATATGATCGACTCACAGCTTCAATCGCTCGATCAGCTGGCGCGCACCTTCGCTACGAGTCTCGATGCCCAGTTCACCGCACGCAACCATGACCTGTCGCTCTACGATCTTGCGATGGTGAATACGGGCAAGACCGTGCTCGAGCGCTTCTTCAATCAAGCAGCCCTGGCGAGCGCACGGCTGAATGACCTTTCACCATTGGGAGCACTCGCGCGTGGTTGGTCGATCACGAAGGATGCTTCAGGTGCGCTGGTGAAGAGCATCGAAGGCGTTAAGCCGAATGATAGGCTGTCGATCCAAGTATCGGATGGCGTTATCGATTGCGCGGTTGCTGCTACGCATGAAGAGGTCATCATCGAATTCGAAGAGACAGACTGATCCGTTTTGATTCGTAGGGTTCGGCCCTGTAAGGAGAGATTATGGCAAACGAAGAGATCACCCTCACATTCCGTGAAGCGATGAATGAGCTCTCTGCGATCGTAGAGGCGCTCGAGAGCAATACGCTCGAGCTTGAAGAGAGTCTGGTGAAATACGAGCGCGGGGTCGCGCTTCTGCGCTATCTTAAATCGAGTCTCGCCGATGCGCAGCAAAAGGTTGAGGTGCTCATGGGTGAGCTTGATACGAACATCGACGATACGCAAACCGACACAGAACTTTCCAAGGCGTAGTCCCGCCTGATGGGTGTGAGGTGCTCCGTTCGGGTTGCGTGCGCAGCCGTCCACCCAGTCACCGATAAAGCCATCGTGCGTTAAGAAGCCCTCCAAGGTCAGAACGTATAATTATTCAAAGGCTTTCGGAAGGAGTTTCGTTGAAAACCCTCGTTATCAATGCAGGATCTTCGTCGCTCAAGTATCAACTCGTCGATATCAATTCCAATAAGGTGCTTGCGCGCGGTTTGTGCGAGCGCGTCGGTTCTCCCGATGCTTTCCGCAAGCATCGTGTTGACGATAATGAGGTCTTGATCGAAGAACCTCTGAAAGATCACACTGAAGCACTCAAGCTCGTCATCGATTCCCTTCTTTCTGGGGACGATCCGGTCATCGCATCGCTTGACGAGATCAGCTCGGTTGGGCATCGTGTCGTGCATGGTGGCGAATACTTCGATCGCTCGGCCTTCATCGATGATGACGTTATCGCAAAGATCGAAGAACTGGCAGAACTTGCTCCGCTTCACAACAAGGCTGCGGTCGCTGGCATCAGAGCATGCCAGGAGCTCATGCCGGACACCCCGCAAGTGGCGGTGTTCGACACGGCGTTCTTCCAGACCATGCCAGCAAAAGCATATATGTATCCGATCCCGTACGAATACTACGAGAAGTACGGCATCCGCAAATATGGGTTCCATGGTACGTCCCATAGGTATCTTTCCGAACGTGCTGCTGCGATCCTTGGCGAAGACTTGAGCGATCTTCGCATCATCACCTGCCATTTGGGCAATGGCTGTTCGATCACGGCGGTCGATCACGGTATTCCGGTCGATACTTCGATGGGTTTCACACCGCTCGATGGCCTCATGATGGGTACGCGTTCAGGCTCGATCGACCCTGCGATCGTAACGTTTTTGATGGAGCACGAAGGGCTTTCTACCGAAGAGGTCAACGATGTGCTCAACAAGAAATCAGGTCTTTTGGGCGTCTCTGGCATCAGCAACGATCTTCGTATGGTGCGCGACGCTTCGAATGCGGGCGATGAACGTGCGATCCTTGCGTACGAGATGTATTCATCGATCTGCAAGAAATATATCGGGCAGTATCTCGCGCTCATGTGCGGTGCAGATGCGATCGTGCTCTCTGCGGGTGTGGGCGAGAATTGCCAGAAGATGCGTCGCATGATCTTCTCCGGTTTCCAGCCTCTCGGCATCATTCTCGATCCCGAAAAGAACAAGCAGCGCGGCTTCGAACGTATCATCTCGACCGATAATTCAGCGGTGACCATCATCGTCATCCCGACCGACGAGGAATACATGATCGCACGTGACACGTACGAGATCGTGCATGAAGCTTCGCAGATCATCCCTGTTTCGTCTGTTCAGGATGAATTCAGCACTGAGGGGCGCTAAACGTTTCGGGTATTCGACCTTCTTATCAAAACACTGTGCACCAAACGAGCGATCAGGCGAGCATCATGTGCTCTCACCTGATCAGAAAGCGAGTCGTTCCAATGTCAAAAGGCGCTTATGCACTCACTACGCCTATCTACTATGTAAATGCAGCTCCGCATCTGGGAACCGCCTACACCACGATCGCAGCCGATGCGCTTGCGCGCTATGAGCGTATGAATGGCTATGATGTCTCGTTCGTTACCGGTATGGACGAGCATGGTCAAAAGGTTGCAGACACGGCTGCCGCTCACGATATGGAGCCGCAGGAGTGGTGCGATTCGATGGAGCCTGCATTCCGCGATGCATGGGACATGCTCGATATCACCTACACCGATTTCGTGCGTACCACCGAACCGCGTCACGCTGAGACCGTGCGCAAGTTCTGGAACGATCTGTATGAAAAAGGCTTTCTGTATAAGGGTGCCTATGAAGGCTGGTACTGCGTTCACGAAGAAACCTACTACGCTGAATCCGACCTCGAGAAGAACGAGGAAGGCGAATACGTTTGCCCTGATTGCAAGCGTCCTGTTCAGAAGACGAGCGGGGAAGAGAACTGGTTCTTCAAGCTTTCCGATTTCGAAGATAAGCTGCTCGAATTCTACGAGGAGAACCCTGATTTCATCCGCCCGGTCACGCGCAAGAATGAAATCGTTTCGTTCGTGAAGAGCGGCCTGAAGGATCTCTCCATCTCGCGTTCGACCTTCGATTGGGGCGTTCCGCTGCCCTTCGATGAAGGTCACGTAGCCTATGTGTGGGCGGATGCGCTTCTGGCGTATCTTACGGGCATCGGCTATAGCGATCCTGAGCGCGCTGCGGAATATGAGGCAGCATGGCCCATGCAGTATCACTTCGTTGGCAAGGATATCATCCGTTTCCACTGCGTTATTTGGCCCGCCATGCTCATGGCAGCTGGTATGCCCATCACACACACAGTCTTCGGTCATGGCTTCTTGCTCACCAAGGGTGAAAAGATGTCGAAATCGCGCGGCAATGCCTTGAAGCCCGCGGACCTGGTCGAGGTCTTCGGCGTGGATCCGTATCGCTACTATTTCCTTTCCGATGTGCAGTTCGGCCATGATGGCTCTATCTCGATCGAGCGCATGGTGCAGGTCTACAATGCCGATCTGGCGAACACCTGGGGCAACCTCGTATCGCGTGTGTTCAACATGACGAACAAGTATTTCGATGGCGTGGTGCCCACGCCTCCTGCCGGTGCAGAGGACAATCCGCTCGCAGAGATAGCTGCTGATCTGTACAAGGAATACGACGAAGCTATGGCGAACGTTGATTTTTCTGCGGCGGCCGCTGCGGTGCAGAAGCTTGCGAGCCGTGTGAACCTCTATGTGGAAGATTCTGCTCCTTGGAATCTTGCTAAGAGCGAAGAAACCGCCGATGAGCTTGCTGCGGTCATCTATAACGCTCTTGAGGCGATCCGCATCATCGCGCTGTTCATGGCACCGTTCATGCCTGCCACTTCAAATGAGGTCTTCAATCGCATGAGCCTGGGAGATGTCACTGATATCACCGATATTGAAGCGGCCAGTGCTTGGGGACAGCTTGCGCCTGGTCTTTCGGTAGAGACCGGTACGCCGCTCTATCCACGATTGGATGTAGATGCGATCGACTTCTCCCTCGAATAATCAAACCGACCTGCTCTCCTATTCCTTTGGGGAGAGCATGCCGCTTGCGGACCTTGCTCCGTTTGCGCGCGATATGCTCTTCTACCAGAAGCGCAAGAAGGAAAAGTGCCGTCTTGTCTCTCCGCCGAAGTTCGATGCACCTATCGCCGATACGCACGCGCATCTCGATATGCTCGGCAATCCTGCGCTTGCGATCGCCAGGAGCGCGTTCTATGGCATCAAGTTCATCTGCACGATCGTTGATGTGCAGGAAGATGACCGTACCACCTTCGAGCAGCTTGATTCGTGGTTCGAAGAGGCGAAGCGCATCTACGATTCCTACGAGCTCCCGGGTTTCGAGTTCGCCAAGCCAGAGGTGAGAGTCGGGATCGGTTGCCATCCGCACAATGCGAAGTTCTACGATGATGCGCTTGAAGAGAAGCTATTGCAGGACTTGCGCGACCCGCGGGTCGCTGCGATCGGCGAGGTGGGGCTCGACTATCATTACGATCATTCACCGCGCCCTGAACAGCGTGAAGCATTCAGGCGCCAGATCCGCCTTGCTCACAAGACTGGGCTGCCGCTCCTTTTGCATATGCGTGAAGCTCACGATGATGGGTTCGCTATCTTGCAAGAAGAGGGATTTCCTGAAGCGGGGGTATTGCTGCATTGCTTCAACCTCGATCCTGCCATTCTCAAGCCATGGGTAGAGGCTGGTTGCTATGTGGCGTTCGGAGGACCTGTTACCTTCAAGAAGTCTCCTGAGGTGGGTGAAAGTGCGCTCCAGGTGCCTCTCGATCGCTTGCTCACAGAAACCGATTCGCCGTTTATGACCCCCGAACCGCTGCGTGGCATCGAATGCGGGCCAGAATTCACGATCTTCACCGCAGCCAAACTGTGCGAATTGTATGGATGCACCACGCTCGATGAGCAGCGCGGTTTTCTTGAACAACTCTTCAACAATGCCTGTTCGCTGCTCGATAGGGAGCTTACCCCATGGCAAATTGGGTAATACTGGTAGGCTCTCCCTACGATCAGGGAAAATGCAGCAATGCTGCAACAAGGATCGCGGATGCGCTTCGTGAGCTTGGCAGCAGCGTTGAGCTCTTCTCATGCGCTCGCATCACGGTGTATGGGTGCATCGGTTGCGATCGTTGTAAAGAGAACTTCACCTGCATCTACTCTGATGATCTTGCGCGCATCTCTTCTGCGCTCGATACAGCAGATGCTGTTCTGGTGGTGAGCCCTATCTATTTTGCGGGCGTTCCTTCGCAGTTCAAGGCCGTGCTCGACCGTTTCCAGCCCTACTTTTGGAAACGTCAGCAGCAGATCGAACAGGGAAGGCCGCTCCCTCCTAAACGCGCACTGTATGTGTCGCTCGTTGGCGAAGGGGGAGACCCGTATGGCACCGCTCCTGCGCAAGCGCAGGTCGCATCACCTTTTGCCCTTGCAGGTTTTTCAGTGGTGGATGCACGCGAGTTCATCGCCGTCGATGAAGACGCGATCGTCTCTGAAACATTGCAGATGATCAAGCAAGGAAGAGGGGAGTAACGAATATGGCGCGTCTCTCTTCACTTGCTTCCGTTGCGGATACCAGAGCAGTGCTCGACCGATTCGGATTGAGCACGAAGAAATCGCTCGGGCAGCACTTTCTCATCAACGATGGCGTGGTCGAGCGCATTTGCAATCTTGCAGAGCTTTCGCGTACAGATCGCGTGGTAGAAGTTGGCCCAGGGATCGGAACACTCACTGAAGCGCTCTTGAAGCGCAGCGGGGAGGTGGTCTCGATCGAGCGCGATACCGACCTTATCGAGGTGCTTGAAGAGACCTGCGCACCTTTTTCCGACACGTTCTCGCTCATCTCGGCTGACGCGTTGGATGTGCGAGCAGGCGAGCTTCCTTTCGCTCCGAATAAGCTGGTATCCAACCTTCCTTATGCGGTCGCTGCCACGATCGTGCTCGATTTTTTCGAGCGCTTCGAGAGCCTTGAGAATGCAACGATCATGGTGCAAGCTGAAGTGGCTGATCGTATGAGTGCGGCTCCTGGATCGAAGAACTATGGTGCCTACACGGTCAAGTTGCGTCTTTTCGCCAAGCCTACGGGGAAGTTCTCAGTGGCAGAGAGCAACTTCTTCCCTCCACCTCGCGTGAAGAGCACGGTCATCCGTCTGGACCGTATTGCAGAAGAGCGCGGCAGCGAACTTACGCAGGCAACGATGCTCATGGCCGATGCTGCGTTCGAGAACCGTCGTAAGACTATCGCGAACTCGATGAAGCGTTACTTTGAGCGAACAGATCCTTCGTTCGATGCATCATCGCTTCTTCCTGAGCTTTTCGAGCGGAGCGGTATCGATCCGAAAGTGCGCGGTGAGGCGCTTGCTGTTTCAGACTTTCTTAAGCTGGGTGAAGCATACGCTTCACTGGTCCACGCATGATAGAGCGCTCATCATCGAATCAGGATCACGTTTCTTAACGAATAAAAAGCACCGCTGGTGAAAAAACAAACGTAGTTGTTATACCTAGATTTGGGCGCGTGCTATTATAAACGAGTTTTACTATGCCTTTTTGAGGAAGTGTTTATGGATTTAGCAAAGCAAGCACAGATCGTCGATAGCATTCATGATACCTTAAGCGATTTTGTTGGCCAGAAACTCCGCGTTCGTGCGAACATGGGTCGTTCTAAGATCGTTGAGAGCGAAGGTGTACTCATGCAGGTGCATCCCAAGCTGTTCATCATGGAGGTCAAGCGTAAGCGTGGTGTTGCGGCTCGTCAGTCCTATCAGTATGTTGATATCCTTACCGGCATGGTCGAGCTGAGCCAGAACGGCGAGGCGCTCTTTGGTCCCTTCATCGAGGAGATCGAAGCAGAAGATGAGCTTGTTCCCGTTATCACTGAAGGTCAACAGGAATCGTCTGAGCAAGAATTGCAGTCACTCCCTATGATCTAAGCTCAACGCTCTACGATCCTTAGTAATCGAAGACCCCGCACCATACTGGTTGCGGGGTCTTGTTCTTCTTTCAGCCAAAAAGGTGTCGAACGACCGGGTAGTTTGTCACCTTTCGGCATGGTGCCTTTTGCCGATGGCGAGCATGGTGTTCACCACTGCGCTGAAGAGAGGTTGGACCACCTCACCTCTTGCAAAGTGCGGATCAACTCTGCATTCACGCATGGCAGAGATCAATCCGCCCAAAACAAAGGATACCGCGATTCTTTCTTCTTCATTCAGCTCCTCTTCCTGGACATTGAGATAGTCGAGCCATATCCGCTTGATGGTATCTTGCATAACCTGATTAAGATAGAGCGAATCGCTCATGATGAAGAGGCGCGCAAAGTGGGAATAATCGCGAAGCATCGCGTAATTGAAAAAAGCGAAAGGATTGATGTCTTCAGCAGCTGCGGCTTTCCTAAGAAAGTCGGGCGCATGTTTGGGTACGACCTCCTCAAACGCCTTTCTTGCCAGGTCATCGATGTTCTCGAAATAGCGATAGAACGTATTGTGATTCACGTGTGCACGGTTTGAAAGCGAGCGAATGCTCAGCTGCGTGTAATCGTCCTCAGCGAGCAATTCCCAAAAAGCGTCTATGAGCGCCTGGCGCGCTTTTCCTTCTTCCTCTTTAGGTGGTCTTCCCATTCTTGCTCCCTCTATGAGGATATTTAGGCTCCAAAATTCTACTAAACTGTCTATAGCCTTAAAAACTAGAACAGCATTCTATTTGTTCTATTTTAATACAGCGTGTTATTTATTACAGTCAAAGAAGGGAATCGTCTGCGCGTCGCGATCCTTCGAAGGCGCGACCGCACATTTAGGCTCACGAGGGGATAACGATGATCGAAAAACTGGGGAAACGCAAATACGTCTTGCCGCTGGGCATCATCATTGCTGTGGCGTGCATCTTTTCGCTCATCTTCTGTCCGATGGCGAACATGGAGATGAAGAATCTTCCGTTTGCGATCGTTTGTCTTGATGAAGGGGTTGAGACCAGCGAAGGCGACGTGAACTTAGGCGATCTGGTGGTGAACAAGATCACCGAAAGCACCGCGGAACAAGGGGAGGAAAGCCCCATCCAGTGGACGCGCCTTTCCAGCCAAGAAGAGCTTGACCAGGCTATGAGCAACAACGAATTCTACGGCGCCATGGTCATCCCGCGCGATTTCTCGCAGCGTCAATACGATGCGCTTGTTGAAACCATGCAGGACCAGATAGACGAAATGCAAGCGAACGTGACCAACAGCCTGCCGTTTAGCTCCGGTGCCTCTGGCGGTCTTTCCTTGCCGTCGATGAGTGCGGGTGCGGGCGCTGCTGCGGGTGGGACCCCGCAGCTCTCCGCTGAGGCACAGAAAATGATCGCCGCAGCTCAGACGGCAGTTGCCGGGGCAACGAAGAATGCGCAAGGCGCAGCCGCCAACTTCCAGAAGGACCAGGCGGCGCTCGTTCAGTCGCAAAAGCAGCTCGAGGCGGCGAAGGCGCAAGCCGAACAGCTGCAAGCGAACATCCAGACTTCGAAGGACGAACGCGTGAAGCTCGAAACCGAATTGGAGACGCTCAAGGCCAGCCCAGCGCCAAGCGACGCCGAGCAAGCGCGCATCAACGAGCTCACCAACCAGATCGCGCAGCTCACTACCTCAATAGACACTGCTCAAAAGCAGTACGATGAAGCTACCGCTCAGATAACGCAGCTCTCGCAAGCGGTGGAGAAGGCCCAGCAGAACGCGACCGCTTCGCAGCAGAACCTAGCAACAGCGCAGAACAACGCGAAAACAGCGGCAGCGAACGCGATGGGTGTTCAGAAGACCGCAGTGGCGGGCTCTGCTCTCGCAACCCAGGGCAAGATGCTCGCGAGTGCTATGGGCGCGATCAAGGAGAAGCTGAGCAGCCTTGGTGATATGGATCTTTCAGAGAAGTTCGCCGACATGGGTGAAACAGCCGCCGCGAAGGCCTTCGTGAACATCGCCGATCAGCTAAAGGAAAGCACAGATAGCACAGAAGAAACCGGCGAAGAAGACGCAGGCGCGGGCATCCTTGTGTTCCTCGACATGGCGAAAAGCCCGCTCGTAGCCAATCAGATGCAGGCTTCGCTCAAGGCGATGTTCGCCGAAACGGGCATGCAGGCAGATATCGTGAACATTCACGATGGAACCCCTGAAGGAACCACGATCGCATCGGCTGAGCAGGCGCTCAAGAGCTCTTCTGCAGAAGAGGAGGAAGCTCCCGCCAATCCCATGGGAGCCATGATGTCCCAGCAATTGCTTCTGATCCCGACCGTTATGCTCTCGCTGATCATAGGCCTTATTTTGACGAGGGTGGCGCGTCTGAAAGAGCCGGAGGCGAAGAAAGAACGTGTGCGTCAGCTTGCGAAGCAGGTCGTGCTCGCGCTGGTGTTCTCGTTCATCATCGCGCTTACGGCGTATGCGATGTTCGCACTTGTTGCAGGTGGGGAGGCTGATTTCTGGTCACTTGTCTTGTTCGCCTGGATCGTGAGCTTTGCGCTCATGGTGCTGATTGGCGGTCTGGCGAACATTGCCTTTGGCCTGGCTGTGCTTGCAGTAGTGTGTATCGTCGCGTTCGGCATGATGACGGGTGTGCTTCCCGTACAGGCGTTGCCTGCCTTCTGGCAGGATTGGATCTTCCCTTGGGCACCGCAGCACTGCGTGGGCGATGGTTTGCGTTCGATCATGTATTTGGGAACGGGCTTCTGGAACGAGCAGTCTCAAACATTCGTATGGGTGGCGCTTGCAGGCATCGTCTTGAGTCTGCTCGCCCTCGCGCTCCCGTCCCGCAAAAGATGACAAACTACCCGGTCGTTCAACACCTTTAGGCGTTCTTCAGGCGGGCGAAGAGGCGATTGTTGGTGTCGAGCCAGCTTTCTACCGTGCCGGTGTCGAAGCCGTCTTCCTCGTTGATGATGAGTGCATACATCTCTTCTTCTTTGAGCACCTCGTCGAGCGCATCGGTGAGTTGAATCTCTCCGCCTGCGCCAGGTTTGACTTCAGCAAGGAGCTCCATAACGCGTGGGGAGAGGAGATAGCGGCCGAATACCGCAAGATTGCTCGGCGCTTCTTCAGGGGCAGGCTTTTCGCAGAGCGCCGAAACTTTCCAGACATCACCTGCGATCTCTTCACCTGCGATCACGCCGAAACGGTCGACTTGCGTCTCAGGAACGGGAAGCACGGCGATCACGTTGGCACCGTTATGCTCATCTGAGATCTCCTTCATGCGTGTGAGCATGTTGTTCTCAGGAACGAGCACATCGCCAAGCAGAACGAAGAACGGTTCGCCTTCGATCTTATCAGCAGCGCAATGAACGGCATGACCAAGGCCAAGCGGTTCATCTTGATAGACATAGGAGACATTCAAGCTGCCTGCGTGAGCTACCTTGTCGGCATAGCTATCCTTACCGCGGCTACGCAGTTCCGCTTCCAGATCGGGATCGGGAGTAAAGTGCGCTTCGATCGACTTCTTGTCGCGACTGTTGATGATGATAACTTCATCGGCACCAGAAGCGAGCCCCTCTTCAACAACATATTGAATAGCTGGCTTGTCAACAACGAGCAGCATTTCTTTTGGTTGTGCTTTAGTGGCAGGGAGGAATCGACTTCCAAGACCTGCGGCAGGAATGAGCGCTTTCATGTATACCTCGTTTTTGCTCTTGTTCGATGTGGAACTATTCTATCAAATCTTATAGAGCCAGGCGTCTTACATATCTCTAGAGGTTCGTGAGAGCAGACCAAAACGATAGCTCTCTAGAGGAGCTCTGCCGCTGCGCAAAAAATTCTGGCCGCATCTTTCCAAAGCAAAAAGAAACCCGGCATTGAGCCGGGCACCTTTTTCGATATGCGGACGAATCCGAGATAGAGTGGCGAGATTATGCTTCGTCAGTTGCTTCTTCAACTGCAGCTTCTTCGGCTGCTTCTTTTGCATCTTCTTCGACTTCTTCAGCAGCGGCAGCTTCGTCTTCTGCGGCTGCAGCAGCTTCAGCTTCTGCCTTCTTCTTAGCGGCAGCAGCCTGCTCCTTTTGCGTCTTCTTGCGGCGCTTATCCTTTTCCTTTTCAGCAGCAGCCTGTGCCTCTTTGCGAGCAGCTTTTGCAGCAGCCTTCTTGGAACCGGTCTTAGCAGGAGCTTTCTTCTCTGCTGGCTTATATGCGGCGATGTCTTCAGCGGTGACGACCGTGTTAGCAAGCTTCATGATGCCAGACTTGCGGTTAGCAGCCTGGTTCTTATGGATAACACCCTTGGTGACAGCGCGGTCGAGCAGGCGGCAAGCAGCGAGCGCAGCAGCATAGGCCTCTGCACCGTTCTTTGCTTCTACTGCATCATGGACTGCACGCGTTGCGGTCTTGAGTTCAGAGCGTACTGCACGATTGCGCAGACGAGCTTTTTCGTTGGTGATGATTCGCTTCTTTTGACTTTTAATGTTCGCCACGTTTTATCCTCCATTGAAATACAAGTTGTAGACGAAAGCCTTAGAATCGTATCACAACTTTCCAAAGCCGTGTAGTGCGCTTCGATAAAATGTTTGTCAGTGCTTGATCGGGCTGGGGAAGAGGTCGCAGGCGTTTCTTGCGCTTTTAGCGAAGAATGAGTGCTTGCGCGCTCTGAATCCTGGCAGTGCTTGATAGAATCACGAAGTGCCTTGGGCGGCCTTGCTTCGTTGAACACTGGTAAGCAGGCGCTTGGCGATGAATGAATGACCCTCCGTTTTCTTATAAGAGAAGGATTGAACGATCCATGCCCATCGACCCGAAGTATATCCGCAATTTCTCGATCATCGCCCACATCGATCATGGCAAATCGACGCTCTCTGATCGTATTCTTGAACTTACCGAAACGGTCTCTTCGCGTGATATGAAAGAGCAGTTGCTCGATTCGATGGACATCGAGCGCGAACGCGGTATCACGATCAAGAGCCAGGCGGTGCGCGTCGACTATCGCGCCGAAGACGGTGAGCTGTATCATTTCAATCTGATCGATACCCCTGGTCATGTTGACTTCACCTATGAGGTTTCCCGCTCTCTTGCGGCATGTGAAGGTGCGGTGCTCGTGGTCGATGCCACGCAGGGCGTCGAGGCGCAAACGGTCGCGAACGCCATGATGGCGATGAATGCCAACCTTGAGATCATCCCGCTCATCAACAAGATCGATCTTCCAGCAGCTGATCCTGAGCGCGTGCGCGCCGAGATCGAGGATTCGCTTGCCCTTCCTGCCGATGATGCCATCCTTGCTAGTGGCAAGACCGGTGCGGGCATCGAGGACTTGCTCGAATCGATCGTCTATACGATCCCAGCTCCAGTAGGAGAGAAGGATGCGCCACTGCGTGCACTCATCTTCGACTCCTATTTCGATGCGTACCGCGGTGTGGTCGCGCTCGTGCGTATCGTGGATGGATCGCTCAAAAAAGGCCAAGAGATCCGCATGATGGCTACCAATACCACCGCGCTCGTTGAAGAAGCGGGCGTGCGCAAACCCACCGAGGTGCCCGTCGACGAGCTTGGCGTTGGTGAAGTGGGCTATTTGGTCACGGGTCTTAAGGATCCCGCGCAGGTGAAAGTGGGCGACACGATCACGAACGCCACGGGTGGCTGCACCGAACCGCTCCCGGGATATCGCGATGTGAAACCGATGGTCTATACCGGCCTGTTCCCGATCGATGGTGACCAGTACGAGCCGTTGAAGGATGCGCTCGAAAAGCTCTCGCTCAACGACCCAGCTCTGATCTATGAACCGGAAACGTCGCACGCACTCGGTTTCGGCTTCCGTGTCGGTTTCTTAGGATTGCTCCATATGGAGGTCATCAAGGAACGTCTCGAGCGCGAGTTCGACCTCGACTTGCTCGCGACAGCACCTTCGGTGGAATATCACGTGTTCAAGAGTAACGGTGAGATGCTTTCGCTTCACTCACCGCAGGACATGCCCGATGCTTCCGAGATCGATCATATCGAAGAACCTTACCTTAAAGCGAAGATCCTCATTCCGCCTGATTATGTGGGCGCGGTCATGGACCTTACCGTGGCACGGCGTGGGAACTTCATCACGATGAACTATCTTTCGACCACCACGGTCGAGATGCTTTGGGAGATCCCGCTCTCGGAGCTGATCATGGATTACTTCGACCAGCTCAAGAGCCGCACGAAGGGCTATGCGTCGCTCGATTATGACTTCGACGAATACAAGACCTCAAAGCTCGTGAAGCTTGATATCCTGCTTGCAGGCAAGCCTATCGACGCGCTCTCTTTCATCGTTCACAACGATAAGGCCTATGCTCGTGGCAAAGTGCTGGTCGAGAAGCTCAAGGGCATCATCCCGCGTCAGATGTTCGAGATCCCCATTCAGGCTGCCGTCGGATCACGCGTGCTCTCGCGTCAGACCGTACGTGCGATGCGTAAGGACGTGTTGGCCAAATGTTATGGCGGTGACATCACGCGCAAGCGCAAGCTGCTCGAGAAGCAGAAGCAAGGCAAGAAGCGTATGAAGAGCATCGGCAGCGTTGAGGTTCCTCAAGAAGCCTTCATGGCCATTCTCAAGGTCGACGAATGATCCGACGGTTCTAACGAGATGGAAGGCTTGTTCAAGGATAGACGCCTTATTCTTGCACCGATGGCCGGTGTGACCGATGAGGTGTTTCGTGAACTCTGCATCGAAGCCGGCGCGCAGCTCACCTATACCGAAATGGTCTCCGCGAAGGCGCTCAGCTACGGTAGTGGCAAGACGCGCGATCTGCTCGTGCTGGCTCCCTCTGAGAAGCAAGTGGCCGTTCAGATCTTCGGTCACGAACCAGAAACGATGGCGCAAGAAGCCTATGAGCTCGAGCAAATGCTCGGGCACGCGGTCTTCTCCTTCGATGTGAACATGGGCTGCCCGGCACGCAAGATCGCGGGCAAGGGTGATGGAGCTGCGCTCATGCGCGACCCGATGCTCGCGAGTCGCATCGTCGAGGCGATGGCGAACAAGGTCGAGCATCCAGTTACGGTGAAGATGCGCCGAGGCTTCGCTTATGGCGAAGAGACCGCCCCCGAACTTGCCCATATCGTTCAAGAGTCGGGTGCTTCTGCAGTTGCGGTCCATGGACGCTATGCTCAGCAGTTCTACCAAGGAGATGCCTGCTGGGAAACGATTCGTCGCGTGAAGGATGCTGTGAAGATCCCTGTGATAGGCAATGGTGATATCACTTCAGGGGAGCGTGCGCGCGCCATGCTCACCGAAACTGGGTGCGATGCGCTGATGATCGGACGCGCGGCCGAAGGCAACCCCTGGATATTCTCTGAGATCAAATCCTATCTTGAGACCGGTGTTGCTACACCAGCGCCAAGCACGGATGAGCGCATCGAAGTGGCGCTCCGCCATGCGCGCATGCTCTCGGAGCGCTTCGACGACCATATCGTGAAGATGCGCAAGCATGCCATGTGGTACCTGAAGGGTATGAGGGGAGCCACGGTGGCACGTCGCGCCATCAATGATGCGGTGACCTTCAACGATTTCGCCACGATCTTCCATGACGTTGCGGCGCTTCAGAAGAGCGGGGAGGAGCAAGCATGATCGATCTTCCTGGCGGCGAGGTGCTCGAAGGCCAGCAGCCCTATGAGGCGCTCTATATTCACATCCCCTTCTGCAAGAGTAAATGCGCGTACTGTGATTTCGCGAGCGAAGCGATATCGGCTGATGATCCGCGTATCGAAGCCTATATCGATGAGCTCATCTTATCGATTCGCGCAGCTTCGCGCGCTGATCTGCTCGGGGATCTTAAAACGGTCTATATCGGCGGAGGGACACCTACCCATATCGGTAACAAACAGCTCTCGCGCTTGCTCTATGTGCTCTCGCTCTCGATGCACCTTACCCCTGAGGTGGAGTGTACGCTCGAGGTGAATCCTGAGAGTCTCACTGAGGCTATGGTGAAGGACCTGTTCGCTCTTGGCGTGACCCGTCTTTCGTTCGGGGTGCAATCGTTCGACGACGCGGTTCTGGCAACGCTTGGGCGCGCGCATGATGCCGAGCAAGCGCGTAAGGCGATCGAGCGTGCTCAGTTGCGTTTCGAGAACATCAGTCTCGATCTGATGTGCGGCATCCCTGGGCAGAGCATCGATTCATTTCGCTCGTCGGTCGAAGAGGCTCTTTCTCTTGGGGTGGCGCATGTGAGCATCTATCCGCTCACGATCGAAGAAGGCACGCGCCTGCGCGACCTCATGGACAGATCGGCGTTCGTGGAGAGCGAAGATGCGCTCTCTGATGCAGCAGCGGAGATGATGATGTGCGCAGAGGAACTGCTCGTGGCGCACGGATTCCACCGCTACGAAGTGGCGAGCTATGCACGCGCGGGGTTCGAATGCGAGCACAATAAGATGTATTGGACAGGAAAGCCCTACCTTGGCATCGGTCATGCGGCAGTTTCCATGAAGCAGAACGATGCAAGCCGTGTGCGTTTTAGCGATGGTCACGTTCAAGAAGTGCTCACGCATGAGCAGGCGCTCGTCGAGGATCTCATGCTCGGAATGCGCATGAGCAGGGGAGTGAGCGCAGAGAAGGTGCAGGCGGTAGAGGCGCTCGTACCGAATACGCGCTCAGCGTTTGCGACCCTCGAAGAGAAGGGGCTCGTGCTCGAACGAGCCGGGCGCTTCGTTCCGAGTGAAAAAGGTTGGCTCTACGGTAACGAGATATTCGCAACCTTGCTCGATCTTGCCTGAATGCGAATTTCCTCCATAGTTCGCGGACGATTTCAACCGCCCCTGCGCATAACCTACCGATAACAGTATTGTTTCGTGGAGTTTTAGCACTCTCATCCTCAGATTGCTAAAATGCGTTGAGTCGAAAGGTTGTGCGTGCTCTCAGATAGAAGACAATACGTTCTCAGGATGCTCATCAATGAGTACATCGCTCATGCGCTCCCGATCGGCTCACGCACGCTGATCGATCGCTATCACCTCGACATCAGCTCTGCTACCGTGCGCACCGAGCTCTCTCATCTTGAAGAAGCAGGGTATCTTACCTCGCCGCATACTTCTGCCGGGCGCGTGCCGACCGATTTCGGGTATCGCACGTTCGTGGATGAGCTGCTCGATAATCTCTCCGATACTCCTAAACCTGATATCCTGGATGAATTGCGCAAAGACGCTTCCGAGCTCGACGATCTGCTCGATCGGACTTCGCAAGCCTTGGCGCGTTTCACGAACTGTCTCGCTATGGTGGTTCCGCGCGGGCTCGTGAGCGTTCAGATCGCACGCATCACGCTGGTGCAACTTGGCACGAACCGTCTTTTGGCCGTTATCGTCAGTGAAGATGGATCGGTCTTTCAGCGCCAGATCGAATCGAATGAAGAGTTGAACGCAGAACGCCTGAGCGCGATCGAGGCCGCACTGAATGATATCTATGCAGGTTCGACGATCAAAGCAGGGCAGAGCGCAAGTGGCAGCGATGCAGTGCGCGAATTGAGCGCACGAGCAGACGTGCTGAACGATCCGCTCACGCTCCTTATCGAAGAAGAGCTCTACGATTGCTGCGCGCATCGCAAGACCGAAAAGCCCCATACGCTCGGCATCGCCCGTTTGCTCGATCAACCGGAATTCTCCGACGCAACCCGTCTTGTGCCTATCATCGAAAAGCTCGAAGATGAAACGATCCTCTTCCATCTTTTCAATGAACCTACCTCGGGCGATCTGCCGCTCGTGCGCATCGGGCATGAGAATGTGAGCGAGGAGCTCGCGGATGTTTCGGTGGTGGCAGCACCTTATGGCGCAAAGGATGATCGCGGCATCATCGCGGTCATAGGCCCGACCCGTATGGATTATGAACACGCGATCAAGGCAGTACGCGCTGCTCAGTCGCTTTTACAAGATTCTTGATACAGAGAAAGTGAACGAACAGCATGGCTCAAGATCTCTATGAAATTCTCGGCGTGGACAAGACCGCAACCGAAGATGAAGTGAAGAAGGCGTTCCGTAAGAAAGCACGCACGCTTCATCCAGACGTGAATAAGGATCCCGATGCAGAAGAGCGCTTCAAGGAGCTCAACGAGGCGTATGACGTGTTGAGCGATCCTGCGAAGCGCAACCACTATGATCGCTACGGCGCGATCCCGGGGGCAGGCGCAGGAAGCGGGTACGTCGATCTTGAAGACCTCTTCGGCGGCGGCTTCGGTATGGGAGATCTATTCAGCTCGTTCTTCAGTGGTGGCGCGGGGCGCTCGGCAACGGTCAAGCGCGAAGGACGCGATATGGGCGTTGGTCTGCGCGTAACGCTTGAAGAAGTTGCTGCTGGCGTGAAGAAGGAGATCATCTACGATCGCCTTTCTCCTTGTCCTGAATGTAGCGGAACGGGCTTGGGTGAAGACGGTGAGGAGATCACCTGTCCTGAATGCCATGGACGCGGACGCGTGGTAACGGTTCAGCATACCTTCCTTGGCGACATGCAAGCAGCCTCTACCTGTTCTAACTGCCAGGGTGCTGGTGTGGTGATCGAGAATCCGTGCCCAGAATGCGATGGACAGGGAAGAGTTCCCGATCGTCAGCGCTTATCGGTCGATATCCCCGTGGGCATTCACGATGGCCAGCAGCTGCGTTTGAGTGGCTATGGCGAAGCGGGCATTCGTGGTGCAAGTTCGGGCGATCTGATCGTTACTTGTCGTATCGACCCGCACGAGTTCTTCGAGCGTGTGGGTGACGATCTGCATGTGACCACCGTCATCTCGATGGTCCAAGCAGCGCTTGGTGCCGATATCGAGATCGAAGGCATCTTCGAAGACGAACTGGTGAAGGTTCCGATCCCGAGCGGCTGCCAATATGGTCAGGTCGTCCGCGTGCGTGGGTTCGGCATGCCGCGTTTCCAGGACGATGTGCGCGGAGATATGCTCGTGCATGTCGAAGTCTCGATCCCCACGCGTCTTTCGAAGCGCGAACGCGAGCTGCTCGAGGATTTGGCTGACGAAATGGACGAGAGTTTCACCTCTGCGCGTACGCCGCTCGAAAAGCTGCGCAACGCATTCAATTCGTAGGATTCGGCTATGTCGCTCCATCAGCTCTTTTGCACCAACGAAGCGATCGCTCGCGAGGCAGATTCTCCCTTTCTTTTGAGGATCGATGCGCAGGATCGCAACCATGTGAAGGCTCTGCGCCTTGAAGTTGGCGAGCATATTGCGGTGGTGGATGCGAGCAGTGATTATTTCGAAGTGGAGATCACCGCGCTTCAGGGCGAAGAGCTCTGGGTGCGCATCGCAAAGCATCTTGACGCGCCAAACGACACGGTCCCGGTCATGCTCGTTCAAGGGCTTGCTAAAGGCGACAAGATGGACACCGTGCTCCGCGCCGCCACCGAACTGGGTATCGCAGGGTTCTATCCCACTGAAATGAGCCGTAGCGTGGTGAAGCTCGATGCTAAGAAGAAGGATAAACGCGGCTCTCGTTTTGCACAGATCGCACGGAGTGCTGCGCTGCAATCGGGTCGTACGACCATTCCCGAGATAGGGAGCATACGTACGCTTGCGCAGGTGGCTGAGCAATTCGGGCCGCATGATCTGGTCATTGTCTTTTGGGAAGAGGAAGACCTGGAAAGCAGCGTGTCGGCCTTCTTCGATTCATCCGCAACGAAATCTCTTCTCGGATGCCTCGAGCGTATCTGGATCGTTATCGGCCCTGAGGGCGGTATGAGCGCCGATGAGGTGCAGTGCATCGAAGATTCTGAGGCCACGGTCGTTGTTCTCTCGCTCGGTCCGACGATCTTGCGCACCGAAACTGCGGGGGTGGTGGCCTGCGCGCTGGTGCTCAACGAATTACGCAACTGTGCAGCGCAGGTCTCATGATGAGATTCCATGTGGTGAACCTTGGTTGCAAGGTGAATAAAGCTGAATCCGATTCGATGAGCGCGCATTTGCTCGCTACGGGAAATGAGCTGGTCGGCCTCAATGAGGCTGAAGCGATCATCATCAATACGTGCACCGTAACGGGAGATGCAGAGAAGAAGACGCGCAAGGCCGTCCGCCGCGCTCTGCGTGAGAATGCCCATGCGCGCGTGATGGTCACCGGTTGTGCTGCAGCGATCTCTCCCGATTTCTATCGTGCGCTCGATTCGCGTGTGGAGATCATCGAAAAGGCCGCCTTTCTCTCAGCCGACCCCGCATGTCGTACCGGGCTTGCCTTTCCTGCCCGTGTGTCGGTGAAGGTGCAAGATGGCTGCGATCATGCGTGCACCTATTGCATCGTTCATGTTGCACGGGGAAAGGCCTTCTCACGCCCACTCGATGAGATCGTTGCTGAAGTAAAGGCGCTCGAGCGCGCAGGCATCCGTGAAGTGATGCTCTCTGGCATCGATCTGGGATCCTATCGCTTCGAGAAGCAGGCGCTCGATGCGCTCCTATCGACGCTCATCGAAGCTACCCACGAAATGCGCTTCCGTATCTCTTCTGTCGAGCCCGCTTCGCTCACTTCCGCTACGATCGAGCGTATCGCACAAGCTGAAGGGCGCATCTGCCGTCACCTGCACCTGCCTTTGCAGTCGGGCTCGAACAAGGTGCTCAAGGAGATGAACCGCCCCTATAGTGCGGAGTTCTATCTGCGGCTTTGCGAGGATCTCTACGATGCGCTTCCCACGCTCGCTCTTTCAACCGACATCATCTGTGGATTCCCGGGTGAGACCGATGTAGAGTTCAAAGAGACGCTCTTGCTTGCGAAACAGGCGCGATTCTCGAAGATCCATGCCTTCCGCTACTCGATGCGCGAAGGCACGCCGGCAGCCGCGCGAAGCGATCAGATCGATCCGTCCACAAAAGAACAGCGTCTCAAAAGGCTCCTTGAGCATGCTCACGACCTGCGCAAAGAAGACGGTCTGCGCCGCATCGGAACGAGCGAAGCCGTGCTCATCGAGGCGCCGGGCATCGGCATGAGCGAATCCTATTTCAAGGTGGGGACACCTCGCGATATCCCGCAAGGGACTCTTTGTGAGCTTTCCTTAACAGCACTTGATTCATCTTGTATGATGAAGGCATGCAAAAAGAAGTAACACAATCCATCAATCTGAATGACCCTCTGCTGCTCGGCAATCTGCTCGGACCGAACGATGAGAATCTGCGTTTCATCCAAGATTCGTTCCAGGCGCGCATCACGGTGCGGGGCAGTCAGATCGAGATCGAGGGTTCGCCCATCGAGGTGGACAGCATCACCACGCTCATCTCGGACATGCTCGCTGATATCGATCAAGGCGTTGAGCCCGATGTCGAATCGATCAAGCGCTCGCTCGCGCTCCTTCACGAAGGGGAGTACGCCCCTAAAGAGCTTCATGATGATGTGGTCCTTTCCTATAAAGGACGCGTGATCCGCCCGAAGACTCCTATGCAGAAGGAGTATCTCGACTATATCCGCACGAAGACCATCACCTTCGGTATGGGCCCCGCTGGTACGGGTAAGACCTATCTTGCCATGGCCATGGCGGTCGCTGCGCTCAATCGCAAGGAGGTCGGTCGCATCCTGCTCACGCGTCCGGTGGTAGAGGCGGGGGAGAACCTCGGCTTTCTGCCCGGAACGCTCACCGAGAAGATCGATCCCTACATTCGTCCGCTCTACGATGCGCTCTTCGACATGATGGACCCCGTGCGTGCCAATAAGCTCCTCGCCGAAGGGGTGATCGAGATCGCTCCGCTCGCGTTCATGCGTGGTCGAACCTTGAACGACAGCTTCATCATCTTGGACGAGGCGCAAAATACCACGTCTCAGCAGATGAAGATGTTCATCACGCGTCTTGGCATGGGTTCGAAGATGGTCATCACGGGCGACATGACACAGACCGACCTGCCCAAGGGTATCTCCGGGCTTCAGACGGTACGTCAGGTTCTCGAAGGGATCGATGAGATCGGCTTCATCGAATTCCAAACGCGCGATGTCGTGCGCAATTCGCTCGTTTCGAAGATCATCGCGGCGTATGCTCGTGCCGAGGCGAACAACCTTCGTTTGTAGAGGGGATGGGTAAGATGGATATCGCTTTGCGTTTCGACTGCGGCGAGGATAAGCTCGCCGATCTTCCCCTTGAGGAGCTCATCGCGTTCGTGCTCGCTTCCCGTAAGCTCCCGCAAACTACCAGTGTTTCGGTCACCTTCGTTTCGAACGAACGCATCCATGAGTTGAATCGCGACTATCGCGGCATCGATAAGCCCACCGATGTTCTCTCGTTCGAATGCGATAACATCCCGTTCGAAGGTGAGGCGATCGATCAGAACGAAGAATACGAACTGGGCGATGTGATCATCGCTACCGATGTCGCTATCGCGCAAACTGCAGAATTCGGTACCACGCTTGAAGAAGAAGTGAGCCTGCTCATCACGCACGGACTGCTGCATCTCTGTGGCTACGATCACATCGAAGAAGCTGAAGCGCTCGAGATGGAAGCGCTCGAGGATGAGCTCTTGGCGCAGTGGAACGAAGTAAAGGCGAGCTCGCGTGCGAGCGGTTCTTGCGAGTAGAGGTTCGCATGGCTTTCAAGGACTCAGATTTCACCTTCATCGCTTCCGTGCGCTGCGCGCTCAAGGGTGTGCGCTTTGCAAGTAGGGAGCGCAACTTCCGCATTGACATCGTCTGCGCGCTCATCACGATCATCCTCGGTTTCGTCTGTCAGATCTCTGCCTTCGAATGGCTGGTGGTCGTAGCTTGTTTCGGGCTGGTGCTCGGCGGCGAGGCGCTCAATTCGGCGCTGGAATACATCGTCGATCTTGCAAGCCCTGATTATCATGTGCTCGCGGGCAAGGCGAAGGACTGCGCTGCAGGAGCGGTGCTTCTCTTCGCAGCTGCATCGTTCGTCATCGGGTGTATCATCTTCATCCCGAAGTTGCTCGCCCTTGTCTTTGGAGCGTGATCATGAACGCAGAACAGGGTTTCAGATCAGGTTTCGTTACGCTGCTCGGGCGACCTAACGCAGGCAAATCGACGTTGCTGAACGCGATCATGCATAAGAAGTTCGCGATCGCTTCACCGACCGCACAGACAACGCGCCATCGCTTCCGCGCGATCCACACCACCGAAGACTATCAGCTCATCATCGTGGATACGCCGGGGCTTCACAAGCCTCATGATGCGCTTGGAGAAGAGCTGAACACCACCGCGATCAAGGCGCTCGAAGGTGTGGATGTGGCAGCATTCCTGCTCGATGCATCCGAGCCGCTCGGTACAGGAGACGAATGGGTGATCGCGCAGCTCGCGAATGCGAAGAATACGCCGAAGATCCTGGTCATCTCCAAGAGCGCTACGGCAAGCGAAGAAGAGATCGCCGCGCAGATCGAAGCGGCAAGCGCGCTTGCTCGCTGGGATGAGATCGTGGTCACGAGCGCGCTCGAGGGAGAGAATGTCGAGGCCTTCGTCGATGCTGTGGTGAACTATCTTCCCGAAGGTCCGCTTTGGTTCCCAGCCGACATGGAAACCGACCAACCACAGGAGGTTATCGTTGCGGAATTCATCCGCGAGAAGATCCTCTTCACGGTCTATGACGAAGTTCCTCATGCGATCGGGGTGGTGGTCGAAGAGATGGGTTATAACCGCCGTAAACATCTCACGCGCATCTATGCGACCATCTATGTCGAGCGCGATTCTCAAAAGGGCATCCTCGTGGGCAAAGGTGGCGCTACTATCAAGCACATCGGCACCGAAGCGCGCAAGGATCTTGAGGTACTGTTGGGCACCAAGGTCTATCTCGACCTGCAGGTCAAAGTGAAGAAGAACTGGCGTCGCGACATCAATCAGATCCGTCGGTTCGGATACGGTGAGGGCATCTGATCGTTCATGGCAAGTCCTACCAAAACGATCAATGCGCTCGTGTTGCGTCGTACGAAGCTCGGTGAAACGGATGTCATCGTAACGCTCCTTGCCGAAGATGGTTCCCAGGTCAAAGCAGTTGCGAAAGGTGCGCGTAAGCCAACTTCAAGTTTCGCTTCGCGCCTGGAGCTTTACTCGGTTGCTAAGATACTGGTCGCCGAGGGCAAGAATCTCGATATTGTGAAAGAAGTGCGCCTGCTCGAAGGAAACGAAGCGCTCAGGAACGATTTCTTTCGTTCGAGCGCATCAGCGCCGATCGTCGAGCTCCTTGCGAAGTCAACGTACGAGAACCAGCCGACCGCGCGCTTGTTCGCGCTTTCGCGTGCAGCGCTTCATTCCATTGCAACCACTCCTAACGATCCGCTCGTAGCTACGCTTGCAGGGCTCCTGAAGGCACTGGCATTCCTTGGGTTTCGTCCTTCGTTCACAGAGTGCGTAGGATGTGGTGATACGCCTGAGCTTGCAGAAGGAACGCGGCAGACTTTCTCGTTCTTCGACGGAGGAGTGGTGTGCGCTCGCTGCGCGGCGCACCATGAGACCACGCTCGTGAGCGCAGGAGTGCTCCAGTGGTGCAATACGTTGCTCTATTCAACACTTCAAGAGATCGAGGCGTATCAGGTTCCTGCTGGGGTGCTCGAAGAAGCGCTCGTGTTCACGAACGAATGGATCCATCTTCACCTCGGAATCTCCATGAAATCGCTTACGTTCCTGTTCAAGAATGTATTCAACTCGTCTATCTGATCTCGTGCGCGCCGCTCGCGCAAATCGTGTCTTGAGTTCGCCGAGCGTACCTCTATAATTAAACAGCTGCAAAACAGCGTTTTGGTACTTGGTCGATATGCACCACCGCTTATCAACCCAGTTCCAATGCCAACAACAAGAAAGGTGGAACAATGGCAAACAAAGACAGCATCTCAAAGGAGCGCACCGCAGAGCTCATCGCCGAATATGGCAAGAATGCTCAGGATTCTGGTAGCGCTGAAGTTCAGGTCGCGATCCTCACCGAGCGCATCCGCAACCTCACCGAGCACCTCAAAGAGCACCCCAAGGATCACCACACGCGCCGCGGTCTGCTCATGCTCGTTGGTAAGCGTCGTCGCTTGCTCGTCTATATCAAGAACCGCGACATCCTCGAATACCGCGAACTCATCAAGAAGCTCGGTATCCGCGACAACATCTAAGGTCACCTTGAGCCCGCACCTCGCGGGCTTTTGTGTATAAACGGTCGGCATCGTAGAGACGGTGCTGCTCGGGTGGGCAGAACGCTTTGCCTGCGAAGAAGCTTCACTGCAATCCGGCAGGAAGAAAGAGAAAGAACGATACATGAAAAAAGTCACTAGAACATTCGAACTCTACGGGAAAGAGTACTCCCTCTCCACTGGTGAGCTTGCCAAGCAGGCATCCGGTGCAGTGGTCGTCACTCAGGGCGATACCACCGTCCTCGTAACGGCGGTCATCTCTGAATCTGAGAAGGACTACGATTTCTTCCCCCTCACCGTCGACTTCATCGAGAAGATGTATGCGGTCGGCCGCATCCCTGGAGGATATCTCAAGCGTGAGGCGAAGCCTTCCGATCATGGCATCCTCACCGCACGTATGATCGACCGTCCGATCCGCCCCGGCTTTGCCGATGGCTTCAAGCAGGAAGTGCACATCGTGGCGACGCCGCTCGTGCTCGACACGCAAGATTTGCCTGACTGCATCTCCGTTATGGGTGCTTCTGCTGCGCTCATGTGCGCAAGTGCGCCGTTCGATGGCCCTGCTGCTTGCGTACGCATCGGCCGCAATATCGAGACCGGCGAATTCATCGTGAATCCCACCGTTGAAGAGGATGAGAATTCCGATCTCGAGCTCACCATCGCTGGTACCGCCGACTATATCTCCATGGTCGAAGCGGGTGCTCAAGAGATCTCTGAAGAGGATATGCTCGCTGCGATGACCTTCGGCCAGGAAGCCATCAAGGCATTCTGCGAAGAGCAGAGCGCATTCCTTGCCGAAGTTGCTCCTGAGCCGCGCGAATGGCCGGTTCACGTAGCTGATCCTTCCATCGCAGCGCGTATCGAGCCATTCTTCGACGCTATGAGTGCTGCGCTCAAAGACGCTGACAAGCATGCTCGTATGGCCAAGGTCGATGAGCTCAAAGCATCTATCAAGGAAAACGAATTCACCGAAGAGGAGCGTGCTGCTTGGGGCTCCGACATCGCTGCTGAGCTCAAGTCGCTCGAAAAGCACGCTATGCGCGCGATGGTCATCGAAACGGGCGAACGTGCCGATGGCCGTACCTCGACCGAGATCCGTCCGCTCCATATCGTTGCGGGCTATCTGCCTCGCGTCCATGGTTCTGGCCTCTTCCAGCGTGGTCAGACCCAAGCGCTTTCCGTTTGTACGCTTGGCATGCTCAATGAGTGGCAGCGTCTCGACACCATCTGGCCTGAAGAGGGTAAGCGCTACATGCATCAGTACAACTTCCCGCCATATTGCACGGGTGAGGTTGGCCGCATGGGTGCACCGAAGCGCCGCGAAGTCGGTCATGGTGCGCTCGCTGAACGCGCGCTCATCCCGGTCCTTCCGAGCGAAGATGAATTCCCGTATTCCATCCGCGTCGTATCTGAGGTGCTCGAATCGAACGGTTCTTCCTCTATGGCTTCTACCTGCGGCTCTACGCTGGCACTCATGGATGCTGGCGTGCCTATCAAGGCTCCCGTTGCTGGCATCGCGATGGGCCTCATCAAGGAAGGCGACGATATCGTCATCCTCTCCGATATCCAGGGTCTAGAAGACTTCTTGGGCGATATGGACTTCAAGGTTTGCGGTACTGAAAAGGGCATCACCGCACTTCAGATGGACAACAAGGCACGTGGTCTTTCGGTCGATATCCTTGCTCGCGCGCTCAATCAGGCTAAAGAAGGTCGCGCGTTCATCATGAATGCGATGCTCGAAGCTATCGATGCTCCGCGCAACGAGCTCTCACCCTATGCTCCGCATATCGAGACCATTCATATCCCCGTTGATAAGATCCGCGATGTCATCGGTACAGGCGGTAAGGTCATCCGTGGCCTTCAGGAAGAAACTGGCGCAACGATCGAGGTGCAGGAAGACGGCACCGTGCATGTTGCTTCTACCAACGCTGAGAGCGGCAATGCTGCTCGCGAGGCGATCCTTGGCATCGTGAAGGTTCCCGAAGTGGGAGAGGTCTACGAAGGCGAAGTGGTCGGCATCAAGGACTTCGGTGCGTTCATCCGCCTCACTCCTGGCAAGGATGGCCTGCTTCACATTTCGCGCATGGCCAACGGCCGTGTAGCGAAGGTCGAAGATGTGATGAACATCGGCGATATTGTGAAGGTCGAGGTCATCGAAGTGGGCGACAATGGCAAGATCTCGCTCGATCGTCTCGATAAGCCTGATGTGAAGAGCGATGGACCGCGTCCTGGTCAGGGCTTCAACAACCATGGCAAGGAAAACGGTAACGGCAATCGTAAACCGCGTCGTCGCCACAATTAGTCTGAACATGGCATAAAACGAATAAGCCTCTCACTCAAGAAAGCGAGAGGTGTTCAAGCCCCTCACCATAAGACGTGAGGGGCTTTTTGTTGTTCTTCACCGGCAGCACTTCGCGTGTCTGTGTGCTTTGTCGTACACTAGTGCTCAAACCTATTTCATTGGAGAAGAGGATTCGATGTATAGCTATAAAACGAGCGGCGTCTGTGCACGTACGATCAATTTCGACATCGATGATAACGGCATCATCACGGCCGTTGAATTCGATGGCGGCTGCAATGGAAATCAAACAGGCATCTCGCGTTTGGTAGTGGGGAAGCCTGCCGAAGAGATCATCTCGATCTTGAAGGGCACTACCTGCGGCAAACGCCCCACGAGTTGCCCCGATCAGCTCGCCCGTGCACTTCAAGAAGCGATCGACGCACTCTAGATGATCGCTTAGATCCTCAATTCATCACCTAGTCTAAGGAGAAAGCATGATCAAAGTTGCCGTAGCAGGCTATTCAGGAAGGATGGGCTCTGCCGTTGTTGATGCGGTGAGCGCAGCAGACGATATGGAAGTCGTGTGTGGCATCGATCCGTATGCGACCGAGCAAGCATTCCCAACCTTCGCCACGATCGATGAGGCCCTCGCGGGCGCACAGTTCGACGTGCTCGTCGATTTTACCCAACCCGATGTCGTTGCAAAGACCTTAGCGGTCGCACTTCCTGCTGGCGTCGATTGCGTGGTCGGCACCACGGGCATGAGCCAGGATACCTTGCAAGAGCTCGCTTCGAGCGCTGCCGATGGCGCTTGCTTGTTCTACGCTCCGAACTTCACGACCGGTGCTGTGCTGATGATGGAGTTCGCCAAGATCGCAGCACCTTATTTCCCTGAGGCCGAGATCATCGAATTCCATCATGCCAATAAGAAGGATGCCCCTTCCGGTACTGCAGTACGCACGGCTGAGATCATCCAGGAGTCCCGCAGGCGCGATAGCGTTGCACCAGGCAAAGAGACCGAGAACGCTGGCTGTGAAGGCGCGCGCGGTGCCGAAGTGGCAGGTGTCCCTGTTCATTCAGTGCGTTCCATGGGCTATGTGGCTTCGCAGGAGGTTGTCTTCGGCTCGATGGGCCAGACGCTCACGATCCGTCACGATTCATGGGATCGCACCTCTTATATGCCAGGTGTCTTGCTCGGCATTCGCAATGTTGGTGCACAGCATGGTCTTATTGTCGGTTTAGAGAACTTCATGTAAGAGTTGCGCGCGGCTCATGCCATAATATGAGCAGCAATCGAGTGGCAACCGTTCCGCTCGCATCTATTTTGCGCGTGTCTTGGCTCGTAGTTAGGAGATAACAATGTCAGCAGCAACAGCGCCTCGTTTTGGTCGTATGATTCCCGCAATGGTCACTCCGTTCGACGAGAACCTTGATCTCGACCTCAAACAAGCGCGTGCGTTGGCTCGTCGTCTTGTTGAGAACGGTGCCGATGCGCTCATCATCAATGGCACCACCGGCGAAAGCCCTACGGTGTTCTATCCGCAGAAGATGAAGCTCTTCGAAGCGGTCGTCTCTGAGATCGATGGGGAAGTGCCCGTTATCGCCAACGTGGGTGACAACTGCACGGCTGACACGGTCGATTTCGCGCGCGATGTGCAGAAGCTGGGCGTGGATGGCTTCATGCTCGTGGTCCCTTACTACAATAAGCCTCCGCAAGAAGGTCTCTATCAGCACTTCAAGACCATCGCAGGAAGCATCGATCTTCCGTGCATCCTCTACAACATCCCTGGTCGTTGCGTCATCAATATGACCGCGGAAACGACCCTTCGCCTGGCGAACGAAGTGGATAATATCGTTGCGATCAAAGAAGCATCGGGCAATCTTGAACAAGTCGCAGCTATTCTGGCAGGGGCGCCAGAAGGCTTCGAGGTGTATTCAGGAGACGATGCCCTTACCTACGACATTATGAAGCTCGGTGGTGCTGGTGTCATTTCCACCATCGGAAACGTAGCACCCGATCGCATGAAGGAGATCGTCGATCTCTGCGCAGCGGGAGATTTCGAAGCAGCTGCGAAGGCTAACGAAGCCCTTCTTCCGCTCATGAACGAGCTTTTCATCACCTCTAATCCCATCATGGTGAAAGAGGCTTTGAACCTGCTCGGATTCCCTGTTGGTGGCGTGCGTTTGCCGCTCGTCAACGCAACGGCTGAACAATCAGCCGAACTCGCAGAAGTAATGCGCCAAGTTGGCGTTTTGAAATAACCATCTATACAAGAAACAGCACGTCTAAGCGCACAAGGGCGTGCTGTTTAGAAATGAGAGGAAATGGCGCAACAAAAGACAGAATCGAAAAACCAGAACAAACGCAACAATGAAACTGTCAAGCACGTTCAGCTTGAACGAAAGCGCCCCAAGCTTTCCAAGGTAAATGGCTCAAAGCAGGGCAATAACAAATCGAACAATCAAAACAAGAAGAACAATAATCGCAGGCCGAAGCAGAATCAGACAAAGCGCGATCCTAAAGCAACGCTGCGCATCATCCCCTTGGGCGGACTCGATGCGATCGGCAAAAACATGACGGTCTTCGAATGCAAGAACGACATGGTGCTCGACGACGCGGGACTCATGTTCCCCGATGATGATCATCCGGGCATCGACCTCATCCTGCCGGATTACACCTATGTGCTCGAGAATGCTGATAAGCTGCGTGGCATCATCATCACGCATGGCCACGAAGATCACACGGGTGCTTTGCCGTATCTTCTGAAGGACCTGGGCAAGCAAGTGCCGATCTATGCGACCAAGCTCACGCTCGGCCTCATCGAAGGCAAGCTCAAAGAGCACAAGATCAAGAACGCGAAGCTTTGCGAGATCAAGCCGGGGCAGACGATCGATCTTGGATGCATCAAGGCAGAATTCTTCGCGGTGAACCATTCTATCCCTGATGCTGTGGGCGTATTCTATCGTTCTCCCGCAGGCAACGTGCTCCATATGGGCGATTTCAAGCTCGATCAATCGCCAATCGATGGCGTTCAGACCGATTTTGCAGCCCTGGCGCGCTTCGCCAAAGAAGGCGTCGATCTTATGCTCTCCGACTCGACGAACGCGACGAACCCCAACTTCACGCCTTCAGAAGCTGAAGTGGGCAAAGCCCTCGATCGCATCATCTCGGGCGCGAAGGGACGCGTGATCGTCGCTTCGTTCGCTTCGCACATTCATCGTATGCAGCAGATCTGCGATGCGGCCGTGAAGAACGGGCGCAAGGTCGCCGTCACGGGACGCTCGATGGTCCAGAATACCGATATCGCGCGCCGTCTGGGCTACCTCAACATCTCCGATAAGGACATCATCGATGCATACGATCTGAAGGGGATGCCGCCCGATAGCTATGTGGTCATGTGCACTGGCTCTCAAGGCGAGCCACTTTCAGCGCTGGCGCGTATCGCCGGGGGCAACCATAAGACCATCTCGATCGATGAAGGCGACACCGTCATCATCTCGGCCACGCCGGTTCCGGGCAACGAGAAAGCGGTCACACGTGTGGTGAACTCGCTCGCGAAGATCGGTGCGGATGTCTACGACAAATCGCGCGCATGCGTGCATGTGTCTGGTCATGCGGGTGCTGAAGAGCTCAAGCTCGTTTTGTCCATCGTGCGCCCTCAAGCGTTCTTGCCGGTTCACGGTGAAGCGACCCACTTGCGCGCACATGCTAATCTTGCTGAAGCAACGGGCGTTTCGCCTGAAGATGTCTTCATCCTTGAGAATGGTGAATCGATCGAACTGAGCTCTAAGGGGATCAAGATCGGCGAATCGGTGCCGAGCGGCATCGTACTTGTTGATGGTCTTTCTGTGGGCGACACGTCCGAAATGGTGCTCCATGAGCGTTCGAGCCTCGGTGCGCAAGGTGTGGCGAGCATCGCGTGCGCCGTGAATAGAAAGAGCCGTTCACTGGTAACGCCTGTTCTTGTCGAGATGCATGGCATTCCCGGCGGTGATGATCCTGAACTGGTGAAAGCGGTGAGCAAGGCGGTCTCGAATGCGATACAGCGTTCGCTCTCGAAGGAAGAGCCGCCGCGTGAAACGCGCAAGATCGCTCGAAGTGCGCTGCTTTCGGTGCTTTGGGAACGTACGAACCAGCGGCCGCTTGTCATCGTGAATATCCTTGAGCTTTAGTCTATAATTCATACAGAAACCTTTATCACACTATTAAACGCACTACAGAAAGGTTTACATGGCCAGGCAGCCCGACAATCGCTCGCGCGGAGCCTCGCAAAAAGGGAAGAGCGCTTCAACGAAGCGGTCTTCTGCTCAAGGCGCGGTCAAAGGAAAACCCGGTAATTATCAAAAGAAAGCACCTGTGCAACAAGGTGCTTTACTCGATTCACGCACAAAACACGATATTGCTGGTGTGGTGCTCGCGGTGCTTGCCGTGGCGCTGTTCATCACCGCTTTGCTTCCTCCTGATGGCATGGTCACCTCCTTGCTGGGGGCGGGGCTTCATAATGCCTTCGGCATCGGGGCCTATGTGCTGCCATTCTTCCTCTTGGTAGTTGCGATCACTTATTTGCTCCGTTTCGATGCGGGCCTTGTTCCTGCGCGTACGGCGCTTGGGTCGCTCATCATCTTCCTTACGCTGCTCACGCTGCTTTCGATGCTCATGCCCAATGCTGAGGTCGATCCCAACATCGTCTTCAATCCCCTCACGCTCGTGAATTACGGCGGCTACTGCGGAGGAGCGTTTGCCTGGGTGCTCCTGCGCCTGTTCGGCTTCACCGTTTCGCTCATCATCATCGTGGGGCTTTTCGTCGTCGGCATCCTCATCATCGGGTTCTCGATCTCCGCAGCATTCGAGCGCATGCGTGATGAGCGCCGTGCGCGAGAAGAAGCAGAGGAGAGCGAAGCGGCACTGTTCGCACGCATGAACCTTGCTCATACGCAAAACCAGCATCCGCTTGCGCGCCGCCGTCTCTCTCAGCGTATCGATCCTCGTAAGATCGAAGGGCGCGAATCAGCGCACCCCGCTCCTGCTCACGCTCCGCTTCCGGAAGAGGCGCTCAAGACCCGCGTGCTCGACCATGAACAGGCGAAAGAAGCCCAGTCTCTCACTCGAAAGCTTGGCCCACGCAAGCATAAACTCTCCGATGCTCCCGAAACGCCCACAGCAGGCGCACACGAACAGAAGACGGTCCTGCTGGATGCGGAAGAAGTGGCAGCCAAGAGCACCAAGGCTGAACAAGCAGGGAAGAAGCCGAAGAAGAAGCGCCCTGCTGTTCCAAGCGCCATACCGCAACCGCTTGATGGTTTCACGCTTCCCGATTTCAACCTCTTGAACGTCTCTTCTGCAGAGAACCAGCATGCGGAAACCGATGCTTCGCTCAAGATCGTGGCGCAGAACCTTGAAGATACGCTCCATGATTTCGGCGTCGATGCCGATGTGGTCGGGTGGGTAGCTGGTCCTACGGTCACGCTCTTCAAGGTCGATCTTCCTTCTGGTGTGCGCGTCAATCGCGTTTCGAATCTCACTGACGACATCGCACTCGCACTAGCGTCGCCAGGTGTGCGTATCTTCGCACCGATCCCTGGTACAAACTATGTGGGCATCGAAGTTCCTAACCAGGTACGTCAGACGGTCTATCTTGGCGATGTGCTCAAGGGCACTAAGGGCGGACCGCTCCAGATCGCGATCGGTAAGGACGTGGAAGGGGAGTGCATCGTTTCCGATCTTGCCAAGATGCCTCACTTGCTCATCGGCGGTACCACCGGTTCAGGTAAATCAGTCTCTATCAACGCTATGATCATGTCGATCCTCATGCGCGCAACACCTGCTGAGGTGCGCTTCATCATGATCGACCCGAAGCGCGTCGAGTTCACTCCCTATAACGGCATCCCGCACCTCTACGTTCCTGTTGTGACCGAAGCGCGTGAAGCAGCAAGTGCGCTCGCGTGGGCAGTCGCTGAAATGGAACGCAGGCTCAAAGTGTTCTCTGGCCTTGGTGCGCGCAACATCGGTCAATACAATGCGAAGGCTCAGGAGAGCAAGAAGGCAGCCGAGAAGGACCCTGAGAACGCTGAGGTGCTCGAAGAGCTGCCCTATATCGTCATCATCATCGACGAGCTTGCCGATCTTATGATGAACGTGGGCAAAGAGGTTGAATTCTCCATTTCCCGCTTGGCGCAGCTTGCTCGTGCGGCGGGCATACACCTTATCGTCGCGACTCAGCGCCCCTCGACCAACGTGGTTACCGGTCTTATCAAGGCGAATATCACCAACCGCATCGCTTTCAACGTTGCCTCAGGCATCGACTCACGCGTTGTGCTCGACACACCTGGTGCTGAGAACCTCATCGGCTTAGGAGACCTTCTCCTTTCCAAGCCCGAACTGGCAAAACCACAGCGTATCCAAGGGTGTTTCGTTTCAGAGGACGAGATCGCCGCAGTGGTGGAGCACCTCAAAGAACAGGGTGAGCCCGAGTACCATAACGATATCCTCTCCACGAACCTCATCACGCTGAGTGATTCCTCACCTGATGGCAGCGGTTCTTCAGGCGGAGTATCGGATGACCCACTCGTATGGGAAGCCGCCGAGATCGTCTGCTCGACCGGCATGGGTTCTACTTCGAATCTTCAGCGCCGATTGAGCGTTGGTTATTCCCGCGCAGGTCGTATAATGGATTTACTCGAAGCAAAAGGGATCGTTGGTCCGCCCAATGGCTCTAAACCTCGCGAAGTGCTCGTCGATTCAGTCGAACTTGAAACCATTCGCGCGTTTGAGGAAAACGATGGATAACTACTGGGAGGGTTACCGTGAACCATATAAGCTTTGGTAGCGTGCTCAAAGAGGCGCGCATCTCGAAAGGGTACGAGCTCAATGCGGTGTCTCGTCGCCTGCGTATCCGTCCCGATATCTTAGAGGCAATCGAGAACAGCGATTTCGATCGCATGCCTCCACGTGGCTATTCGCGCAACATGATCAATGCCTATGCGCGTTTCCTTGGTCTGAATGCGAATGATGTTACCCGCATGTATCTTGACGAGAGCTATGCTAACCAGATAGGTCGTGCTCACCAGAATGCGATCGAGAACCGCTACATGCATCAGAACACCTCGCGAGCTACCTCGCGCCCGGGAAAGCGCCAGCCAACCAACCAATTTAAGGCGGTCTCCTCGAATCGCCAGCGCGTCAACGATGGCGACACCACGCGCAGTGGAAGGCGCATCTATTCCGATATGCCCGATGACAACGATCATATGGCAGAAGTACGCGCTCGTGCTCAAGCGTGTCAAAGCCGTAGCGATGATCCACAGCTGCATCCTGCACGACGTGAAGCGATCCCTGATGGGAAATACGTGAATCTCTATGCGAACCCTTCACGCGGCATGGGGCATGCTCCGCGCAATCGCATGCCGATCATCATCGGTGCAGCGGTCGTTATCATCATCCTCATCGTCGTCATCGTCTCCATCGTGTCCTGCTCGAACAATCAAAACGATGTTCAGAACATCCCTGTTACGGGAATCGAAAGCCAGGAGAATGGCGATGATCAGGCTAGTCAAGAGCCTCAAGCAGTCGCACCGACCGATTTTACCCTTTCTTATGAAGTGCCTGCAGGCAAAGAAGCCTATATCGAAGTGATCGTCGATGGCTCCACGAAGGAAGCGGGCGATGTGCGCGGTCAGGCGACGCAGACCTATACGAGCTCTGGCAACATCAAGTTCGTTACCTCCAATCCGAACAACCTCGTTCTCAAGGTAGACGGCGTGGAGCAAACGCTCGAAGAGAATAGCCGCGGTGTCGCGAGCGTCACGTTCAACTTCAATGAGATCTTGAACAAGTGGTACGCTGATCACCCTGAGGTCCAGCGTCCTCAAAGCTCCACTTCGGGCACGACGCCTACGGCGAGCACCAGGGGAGATTCTTCAAGCTCTTCAGGTTCTTCCAGCTCAAGCTCAGGCAGCTCTTCTTCATCTTCATCGGGATCCTCTTCGGGATCTTCACGTACGAGCGAATAGCGCGCTCACCACTCTTTACTATGAAAGGAACACCATGGCAAAAGATTCAAGTTTCGATGTAGTATCACAGGTCGATATCCAGGAAGTCGACAATGCGTTCGGGCAGGCAAAGAAGGAGATTGCTCAGCGCTACGACCTTAAAGATTCTGGTGCATCGATCTCTCTCGATAAAGCCAATAAGACGCTCACGGTAAGCGCACCGAGCGATTTCGTTGCTAAGCAAGTGATCGATATCATCTCTTCGAAGTTCATCAAGCGTGGGATCGATCTAGGAGCGGTGAATTGGGGCAAAGTTGAAGCTGCTTCTGGCGGAACGGTCAAGCAGACCGCTTCTATCGTAGATGGGATCGACAAAGAAACCGCTGGTAAGATCAATAAGGATATCAAGGCGACCAAGCTCAAGGTAAAGGTCACCATCGAAGGTGATAAGCTCCGCGTCTCTGGCCCTAAGCTCGACACGCTCCAGGAAGTGATCGCCTTTCTCAAGGAACAAGACTACGGCCAGCCGCTTCAGTTCACCAACTATCGCTAATGCAGGGAACTTCTCAAAAAAGAGTTTCGTTCATCACGTTGGGGTGTGCGAAGAACGAAGTCGATTCGGCTCATATGGCTGCACGTCTTGCGCAGGCGGGTTACGAGGTGGTCGATCAGGAGCTGCTTGAAGAAGCTGAAGACGGCAATGGTGGCGCTACTGAAGCGCTCGATGCGATCATCGTCAATACCTGTTCGTTCTTGCGTGAGGCGATCGAAGAGAACTTGGACGTCATCTTCGATGTTGCGAGCCTTCCTTCTGTGGAGAGCGGTCGTACGAAACTGGTCGTTTCTGGCTGCCTTCCTGCGCGTTTTGACGAAGAGCTCATCGAGGAATTGACTGAACCCGATCTTTTCATCCCTTGCGCAGAAGAAAACTTGATCGCCAGGAAGCTCGAGGAGTTGTTTGATGCTCCCACGCGAGAAGACGCATGTGATGCTTCAGCTAATCCACCGCGATTGAATGCAGGTCCAAGTGAATATGTGAAGATATCCGATGGCTGCAATCGTTTCTGCTCGTTCTGTGCGATTCCTTTCATCCGTGGTCGCTATCACAGCTTTTCTTACGAAACCATCCATGCTGAAATAGCGCAGCTTGTTCGCCAAGGCACGCAAGAGATCGTGCTCATCGCGCAGGATACCGGCATCTGGGGGAGTGATCTTGAGCCAAAGCGCAGTCTTGCGTGGCTGCTCGATAGCCTCGCTTCTGCATTTCCTACCACCTGGTTTCGCGTGCTCTACATTCAACCTGAACATGTTGATGAAGAGCTGCTCGATGTCATGGTGGCGCATGAGAACATCTGCAACTATCTCGATATTCCGCTTCAGCATGTCGATGCTGATCTGCTCAAAGCGATGAATCGTCGCGGTTCGCGCGAAGAATTCCAGGAGCTTCTTGCGCTTATCCGCTCGAAGTTCCCACTCATCGCCCTGCGTACTACCTTCATCGTAGGCTTTCCCGGTGAGACCGATGAACAATTCGAAGCGCTCTGCGACTTCGTTTCAGAGGCTGACTTCGATTATATGGGCGTCTTCGCGTATTCGCCTGAAGAGGGAACCAAGGCTGCTGTGCTTCCTGATCAGATCGATGAGGAGACTAAGCTCGAGCGCTTGCGCACGTTGCGAGATCTTGCCGATAGCGTTTCGCAAACTTCCCTTGCGCGTTTCATCGGCAAAGAAGTCGATGTACTCGTGCTAGGGCAAGAAGAAGATGGTGCGCTGTTCGGACGAAGCGCCTATCAAGCGCCCGATGTCGATGGGGTCACGTTCATCGACGAAGGAAAGGTTGGCGAGGTCGTTCCGATCATGATCGAAGATGTGCTCTACTACGAAATGGAGGGTTCGCGTGCGCGATAACGCTTCTTCACAACCTGCAGCTCCTACGACGATCTGGACGCCTGCCAATATCGTCACGCTCATCCGTATCTTGCTCGTGCCGGTGTTCTTCGTTGCTTGCGTGAGTCCTTGGCCAACATGGTTCCCAGACTGGAATGAGGCCGAGCTGCTGAAGCCCTGGCTCGCAGCGCTTCTGTTCGTGGTGCTCGCCTGCACCGATGCGCTCGATGGCTATCTTGCGCGCAGCAGGGGAGAGGTGACGAACTTCGGCAAGTTCATGGATCCGCTGGCTGACAAGATCCTTGTTGCTGCGGCGCTCCTTGCATTATGCGAGCTCCAGATCTTGCCTTCGTGGGTCGCACTCATCATCCTCACGCGCGAATTCATCGTATCGGGCCTGCGCATGCTTGCTGCTTCTGAAGGGGTGGTCATCGCAGCAAGTTGGTATGGCAAGGCAAAGACCGTCTTCCAGATCATCGCGATCCTGCTCTTCATCATCAAGGATTCCGAGCCCTTCATCTCCACGCCAGCGATCGAGACGCCGCTCTATGTTGTTTCGTGGATCGTCATGATCATCGCGCTTGTGCTCACCGTTATCTCGATGCTCGATTATCTGGCGAAATGTCGCTCTATCCTGCGCTTCGTTCCCGGTGAAGACAAGATCAATGACGCTGAGGCGGCGGGAGAAGACCCTGTTGTCCTCTCTGATGAGATCATCGCGCGTGCAGCGGCGTTGATCGCGCTTGCTGAGGAGAAAGGCGCCAAGCTCTCTACCGCAGAAAGCTGCACAGGTGGCTTGATCGCAGGCTCTCTTACCGCAGTTCCGGGAAGCTCTTCTGTTGTTGAGGGCGGTGTGGTGAGCTATTCGAATGAGGTCAAGCACCACTTGCTCAACGTGAGCACTTCAGACCTTGAACACTACGGAGCAGTGAGCGAACCAGTGGCCATTCAGATGGCGCAGGGCTCACGGAGCGCTCTTTCCACCACGGTTGCCGTTGCGGTAACCGGAGTTGCAGGACCAGGTGGTGGCTCGCCTGAGAAGCCAGTCGGTACCGTTTGGTTCGGCGTCGATAGCCCTCGGGGAAGCCGTGCGGAGGTCATGCATTTTGCGGGGGATCGCGCGAGTGTGCGCGAGCAGACCGTGGCTCATGCACTCATGCTCTTCGAAGATGAGCTTGCCACTCTTTAGAACGTTCATGTAGTGGATGACTCTTAATTCGTGGGCGAATGCGGTTCGCACGCCAACGTTTGAGCAAATTTGAGTTTTACGTGAGTTCGCTCGAAAAAAAGCATCAGATAAAGTTCAAAAAAATATAAGGTTTCCTGTCTATTATTTCAGATAGAGATATTGAAATCGAACATGTGTTCGGTTATCTTGTAAGTATCACTTCGTGTTCTGATAAGGAGAACCAATGATCAAGGATAAAGAATCCACGCTTAAAATCACTACCGACGAGATCGAGAAGAAGTTCGGCAAAGGCGCCATCATGCGGCTCGGCGAAAGCACGGCCCTCAATGTTGAGGCTATCCCTACCGGAGCGCTGCCACTCGATGTCGCTCTTGGCATTGGCGGAGTACCACGTGGCAGGATCGTCGAGATCTATGGCCCTGAATCAAGCGGTAAGACCACCGTAGCGCTCCACATCATCGCTGAAGCGCAGGCGGCAGGAGGCATCGTTGCCTTCATCGATGCTGAACATGCGCTCGATCCTGTCTATGCAGCACGTCTCGGTGTCGATGTCGATGAGCTGCTCATCTCGCAGCCTGATACCGGTGAGCAAGCACTCGAGATCTGCGACCTGCTCGTTCGCAGCGGCACGATCGATTGCGTGGTCATCGACTCAGTCGCAGCTTTGGTACCACGTGCCGAGATCGAAGGTGAAATGGGCGATGCTACGGTCGGCCTGCAAGCCCGCCTCATGAGCCAAGCGTTGCGCAAGCTTACGGGTTCTCTTTCTAAATCTAATACCACCTGCATCTTCATCAATCAGTTGCGCGAGAAGATCGGTGTCATGTTCGGAAGCCCAGAGACCACCACGGGTGGCCGCGCGCTCAAGTTCTACTCGTCTGTGCGTATCGATATCCGCCGTATCGAGTCCATGAAGAAAGATGGCGAATTCATCGGCAATCGCGTACGTGCGAAGATCGTCAAGAACAAGGTCGCACCACCTTTCCGTCAAGCAGAATTCGACCTCATGTATGGCGAAGGCATTTCGAAGGAAGGCTGCGTGCTCGATATGGGCGTGGAAGCCGGTATTGTGAATAAGAGCGGTTCCTGGTTCAACTATGGCGAAGAGCGCCTTGGTCAGGGGCGCGATGCTGCTAAGCGCACGCTGCAAGAAAACCCCGATCTTCGTAACGAGATCGAGAACAAGGTTCGTCAGCATTTCGATCTTCCTACCATCGATTGGGGAGAGGCAGCGCCTGAAGTTGCACAGCAGCAGGCTCAGGGCGAATAAGCGAACGCCTAAGGCAGACTATGCTCATCGATAAGGATTACATCCAGAAGAACCTTCTACACGAGCAGGAGCCGTCGTCTCTGCCATCAAGAACCCTCGATGGCTCCTCTTCTGCGCGCTTGTCGCATACCCAAGAAGCACTGGATGAATACAACGACAATGCGAATGCTGCTTTCGGTAAGATCGAACGTTTGCTTGCGGTGCGTGATCGTTCGGTCACCGAAACCCGTTCTCGTCTTCAGCGCGATCACTATACCGAACGCGCTATTGCCGAATCGCTCGAACGCGCTCTGCGCTGTGGCTATTTGGACGATGCGCGCTTCGCTGAAGGTTTCATTCGCATGCGCTTGCGCGCGTCAAAAGGGATCAATGGCATCGTGCGTGACCTGAAAGGTCATCAGATCGATGCCTATGCCATCCCTGGTTTTCCTGATGCTTTTCTTGAAGAGCAGGGAAGTCAGCTCGACAACGCAATTCGTCTGCTCGAGCGTAAGCCACCGCGTGCGAAGAATAAGAAGCAAGCGGCCTACGCGAAGCTCATTCGCAACGGATTTTCGTCAAGCGTGGCAAGCAGTGCGGTCAAGAGCTGGATAGCAGAGCGAGAAGACCAGTAATGCATTTTGCGTGAGTTCTCGCTCTTTAGGCGCTCTTCTGCTAGGCAAAACGTGCCCTTTCCTTTATCATTTTTCTAGCTTGAGTTTTCGCGTCATCAAGACGCTTTGTATATAACAGAGAATATCTTTCACTATACGCAAGGTGTTTGCGCGTACTCATGCCTGGTTGTTACTAGGCTTTTTTATTGCCAAAACACCAGTTTATACCAGGAAAATAGGAAGGAAGAGTTGTGTTTGAGGTTATCATCATAGCCGCAATTGCGATCATCGTTGGCTTCCTCATCGGTTATTTCTTGATGCTCAAGGTTCAGAAAGGTCGCTCCAAGGCTGCCGCAAAAGAAGCACAAGCGATCGTCTCCGATGCACAGCGCGAAGCGGAAAACATGCGTCGCGAAGCGCTCGTCGAAGCAAAGGATGAGGCACTCAAGATCAAGCAAGATGTGGAGAACGAGAGCAAAGAGCGCATGAAAGAGATCCGCTCTACGGAAAATCGTCTCATCCAACGCGAAGAGAATCTTGATAAGCGCAGTGAGTTCATCGACAAGCGCGAACATCAGATCTCCTCGTTGCAGGGTCAGCTTGATAAACGCCAGCACGATCTGAACGTCTCGCAGAAGAAGATCAATGCGCGCTTGGAGCAGATCGCTGGTCTTACGAGCGATGAAGCGAAGGTTCAGCTTCTCGATGGCTTGAAAGATGAGGTGGTTCATGAATCTGCCACCATCATTCGCGATGCAGAAATGCGCACGCGTGCTGAAGCTGATAAGAAAGCGCGTGAGATCTTGAGCCTTGCGATCCAGCGCATCGCTGCAGATTACACCACGCAGATCACTGTCTCCACGATCCATATCCCCTCAGACGACCTGAAGGGCCGAATCATTGGTCGCGAAGGACGCAACATCCGTTCATTCGAGCAGATCACGGGAACGAATCTCATCATCGACGATACTCCTGAGTGCGTTACCGTTTCCTCGCACGACCCCGTGCGTCGCGAGATCGCAAGCGTTACGATGCAGAACCTCATCGCTGATGGGCGCATCCATCCCGCTCGCATCGAGGAGATGTACAACAAAGCCAAGAAGTACGTCTATCAGCAGATCAAGGAAGCTGCTGCTCAGGCCACTTTCGATACCGGCATCCATGACCTTCATCCTGAGCTAGAGAAGACGCTCGGCCGTTTGCGCTATCGCACCTCATATGGGCAGAATGTGCTCACGCACTCTCTTGAAGTTGCCTATCTTTGCGGCATCATGGCATCCGAGCTTGGTCTTGATCCGGTTCCTGCTCGTCGTGCGGGTCTTCTTCACGATCTTGGCAAAGCGATCGATCACGAGGTCGAGGGCTCTCATGCGGTCATCGGTGCCGATCTTGCTCGCCGTTATGGCGAAGATGCAACCATCGTTCACGCGATCGAAGCACACCACAACGACATCGAGCCTACTAGCGTCATCGATGTGCTCGTACAGGCCGCAGACGCGGTCTCAGCTGCACGCCCAGGTGCGCGCAAGGAGAACCTTGAATCCTACATCAAGCGCCTTGAGAAGCTCGAAGAAATCGCAAATTCCTATGATGGTGTTGAGCAGACTCATGCGATCCAGGCAGGCCGCGAAGTGCGTGTGATCGTAACGCCCGATAAGGTCGATGAAGCGCGTGCGACGGTCCTTGCTCACGACATCGCTGCGCAGATCCAGAGCGAAACCAAATATCCTGGACAGGTCAAGGTGGTCGTCATTCGCGAAACACGTGCGGTCGATTTCGCTAAGTAAAGCTCTTTTAGAGCGCTTTCGGTAGTAACCATGAGCACCGATGATCTTTCATCATTCATAGAAGATATCACGGGCGAAAGCTATCTCCGGGTTCAAGAGAATCTCGGAGATGGCTTCGTTCGTTTACGCGCCAAAGAGGCGCAACGACGTCAGGCCAAGCAGGATATCACCTGTTTTGAGGACGTAGTGCTCGAGTTGCTCCGTAATTCGCGTGATGCGAATGCGAGCGCCATCTTTATCGCAAGCTGGAAAGAGCAGGGGTGCCGCTATCTTACGGTTCTTGATGATGGATCGGGTATTCCAGAACATTTGCACGCCACGGTTTTCGAGCCCTTCGTCACCTCGAAGCTCGATACCTTCCATGAGGATCGCTGGGGTGTGCACGGCCGCGGTATGGCGCTTTATTCCATTAAAGAAAACGTCGATGAAGCCTCTGTGCTCTTCTCTGAGCGCGATGCAGGCACCTCTCTTGGTCTTCATGCGCTCACGGCTCATCTGTCTGAACGCATCGATCAATCTTCTCTTCCTTATATTCACATCAATGAGCGGGGAGAGCAGATCATGCGTGGTCCGCGTAATATTGCGCGCATCGTGATGGAATTCGCTCTCGATTCTCAAGGAAGCCTCGATATCTTCCTTGGAAGCCCAGTGGAGATCGCCGCGACCCTTTCTCATTACGAACCGTCAACGCAGGAGATCGAAGATGGGTCTAGCTCGAAGAACCTTCATCCTGAGCGAGAAACCGTGCTCAACTATTTGAAGTACATCTTCGATCCAGACACCTTCAGCGAACGTGCGGCTGAGATCGGATTGCCTCTTTCCTCGCGTAGCGCCAGGCGCATCCTCGACGATCAGATCGCTCCGCTCAAGCCCTTTATCGAGCAATTGTCCTTTGAAGGAGAACAGAACGCGAAACCCTCTGAATCTCAAGATCCTGCGACTGAGAATGGTTCATCTAAGAGCCTTTATGCTGAACAGCGCAAGCTCAAGCTTTCACCAGAGGACTATGAGACGTTTGAGAAAGCACTTGAGCAGGCTTTCGATGCTTTAGCGGAGCATTATTATCTCAAGCGTTCCGATGCCGTGAAGATTCGCACTGGCTCGGATAAGGTCACCATCACCATTCCGTTCGAGACCGAGCATTAACCCTGTTTCGCACCCTGAATTTGCCGAGGATTGCGTAATTATCTATGAATCGGTAAAATATCATAAACACACACTATAAAAGCAGTTTAGATGCACTACAAACTTGGAAAGATCGACCGATGCCTCAATCGAATTCACAAGAGACAGCTCCACAATCATCCGAGATCCATTGTCTAAAGGTTTCTTCGAAATCATCTCCTGCATCTGTTGCAGGTGCTGTAGCTGGCATGATCAAAGATGGTGTTCCCGTAGAGATCCAATCGGTTGGTGCAGGGGCGGTCAATCAGGCCGTGAAAGCGATCGCGATCTCGCGTGGCTTCCTTTCTCCTGTTGGTATCGATATCGTCTGTATCCCTTCTTTCGCCGACATCGTGATCGATGGCGAGTATCGCACAGCGATCAGATTCAGCGTTGTTCCTCGCTAAACCCACAGGGAAGGTCTTCATGACTCCTGTTCCATCCTCGCTCCAAAACCGTACGTTTCATGTGATCACCTTCGGGTGCCAGATGAACAAGCATGATTCCGAACGCATCGTTGGTATGCTCGAATCTGAAGGTGCACGCCGTGTCGATTCGATCGAAGAATCCGAGATCGTTGTTTATATGACCTGCTGCGTACGTGCAGCAGCAGAAACACGCCTTAAAGGCCAAGTTGCTTCCCTGAAGAACATAGAGCTTCCTGCTCATTCCGACCTCGAAGAGCGCATCGTATGTATAGGAGGTTGCATCGGGCAGCATGAGGGTGAACACCTGATCGAGGAGTTGCCCCACGTGAGTGCAGTGTTCGGCACTTTCAACCTCTCGAGCGTTCCATCGCTTCTCAAGCAAGCGATCGCTGGCCATACCGCTGCTGTTGAAGTGCTTGACGCCGCTGATGAATTTCCTACCTGCTTGCCTACGAGTCGCGAAGTTCCCTGGTCAGCGTGGCTTCCGATCTCCATTGGGTGCAATAATTTCTGCACCTATTGCATCGTTCCTTATGTGCGCGGACGAGAGAAGTCCCGCACGGTCGAAGACATCATCGCTGAAGCGCGCTCGCTCGTTAACGAAGGCGTGAAGGAGATCACGCTGCTAGGGCAGAATGTGAATTCTTACGGGCGCGATCTTTATGGCTCACCGCAATTCAGCGAACTTATCAAACGCGTTTCCGATACGGGCATCGAGCGTTTGCGGTTTGCCACGTCGCATCCGAAAGACCTGACCGATGAAGTGATCGCTCTGTTCGGCGCGCTTCCCAATCTCATGCCTGCGCTGCATCTCCCGGTTCAATCAGGATCCAACGCGATCCTTCATGAGATGAATCGCCGCTACACGCGCGAGCGCTATCTTGAGCTCATCGACAAATTGCGACTTGCGCGCCCTGATATCGCGCTCTCCACTGATGTTATCGTTGGATTCCCGGGAGAGACCGAGCAAGATTTCCTTGATACCTATAGTCTCATCGAACAGGTTGGCTATCACCAGGTATTCACCTTCCTCTATTCTCCGCGTGAAGGGACACCTGCAGCTGAGCTTGCACCAACCTCTACGCATGAAGAGATCCAAGGTCGTTTCGATCGGTTAGTTGAGCTCGTACAACAGGGTGCCTTTAGTGCCAATCAGGCAGATCTTGGAGCTACCGTTCCTGTCTTGATCGAAGGCACTTCAAAACGCGATCCATCCATTCTTGCCGGTAAGAGCCCTAAGAATCAGACGGTTCACGCCCCGCTTCCTTCGGGGGTCAAGCTCGAACAGCTCTTGGGCACGATCGTGCCGGTAAAGATCGATGAAGCTCGAACCTGGTATCTCAAAGGTCATCTTGTTTAAACCATGGCTCATTCTCTGCAGCATCCTCTCAACAGCGCCTCTTCTGAACCTCAAGCGGAAATCATAAACGATGCGCTCGTTGTTTCGATCGTCGGTCCCACAGCATCAGGCAAGTCAGCACTTGCTCAGTCGGTAGCGCTTGAGCTCGATGGGGAAGTGGTGAGTGCAGATTCCATGCAGATCTATCGCTTCATGGATATCGGCACCGCAAAACTGAAGCCCGAAGAGCGCCTCGTAAAGCATCACCTGCTCGACATCGTCGATCCCGGTCAGTCCTATTCGGCGCAGCTTTTTCAAGATCAGGCACGCGCAGCATTCAGGGACATCGCCACACGCAATAAGGTTCCCATCCTTTCAGGCGGTACGGGATTCTATGTCCAAGCTGCACTCGAGGACATGCGTTTCCCTGAAGGCGAGCAAGATGATAACCCGCTGCGCGCCCATTATGAAGCTCTTCAGGCTCAACAGGGAAATGAAGCCTTATGGAACATGCTCAACGAAAAGGATCCTGCTGCAGCCAAGCTCATCCACCCGAATAACTTCAAACGCGTGATCCGCGCGCTCGAGATGCATGAAGAAGGCGTTTCTTATGCTGATCAGGTGAAAAACATCAGATCACTCTCTGAAGCAGTACCCTCCATACGGTTCTTCCTCGAGGTTGATCCACTCATCCTTGCTGAGCGCATCAATGCTCGTGTAGATATGATGCGCGAAGAGGGACTCGTTGAAGAGGTTGAGGCACTTATGGCTCGCGGTTTCGAGGATGCGCTCACAGCCCCTAAGGCTATCGGGTATAAGGAGATCATCACCTATGAAAAGGGTGAGATCACACTTGATGAGGCATTTCGCCAGATCAAAACCGCTACAAGACGCTATGCTAAGCGGCAGCGCTCGTGGTTCAGGCGCGATGAACGTTTGATTCCTCTTAACGCAGACGATCTTTCCGTAGAGCAGATGACCGCGATCATCTGTGAACGCTACCGGCAAGAGTCTTCAAAGTCGCTCGTACGTTAGAATATAATGCAAGACCAACTAAGGAGAATCCATCTGCTTTGGCAAAGCTTCATGTGAAAAAGATCCCTCAAGACTATGCGGAACGAGCCGTGTTGGTAGGCGTCAAACGTCCTAACCAACAATGGCCAACCGAGTCTTCACTTGCAGAATTGGAGCGACTCGCACAAACGGCGGGAGCAGAGGTAGTAGCAACAACGTTCCAACGCCTTGAATCTCCTAATCCTCGCACCTTCATCGGGTCAGGAAAGGTTGATGAGGTAGCGCAGCTGTGCCGATCCTATGCGGCTGATCTGGTCATCTTCGACGACGAACTCACTCCTTCACAACAATCCAATCTAGAGAAGCAAGTGGGCAAGGATATCAAGATCATCGACCGCACCGCGCTCATCTTAGACATCTTCGCTCTTCATGCCACCAGTAGGGAAGGGCGCCTTCAGGTACGACTTGCTCAAAACGAATACCTGCTACCGCGTTTGCGCGGCATGTGGGCGCATCTCGCGTCGAACCGAATGGGCGGTGGCGTTGGATCGCGTTTCGGTGAGGGCGAAAGCCAGCTCGAGGTCGATCGTCGCATGGTGCGTAAGCGCATCACCTCGATCAAGCGAGAGCTTGCTGATATCTCTAAAACGCGTACCTTGCAACGCAAACAGCGTTATCATTCAGGGATCTTCAAGGTTGCTTTGGCTGGCTATACGAATGCGGGAAAATCGAGCTTATTGAATACGATCACGGGCGCAGAAGTCTTGAGCTATGACAAGCTCTTCGCAACGCTCGATTCGACCACTCGAAAACTGGTGATCCCTGATGGGCGCGAGCTTACGTTAACCGATACGGTCGGATTCATCCAAAAGCTTCCTACCACGCTCGTAGAGGCGTTCAAATCAACGCTCGATGAGATCAGTGGGGCAGATCTTATCCTTCATGTCGTTGATGCATCAGATGCTAATTTCAAAGAGCAGATAGATACGGTAAATGAAGTTCTTGCCCAGATCGATGCAGATGAGATATCGCGCATTGAGGTATTCAATAAGATCGACTTGCTCGATGAAGAGCAATTGAGCGCGTATCGAATGCGCTTTCCTCATGCGCTCTTCACCTCTACACTTACGGGTGAAGGCATCGATGAGCTCATCAAGCGCATCGGACTTGCCGCTGAAGCGCATCAGGTATTGATGGAGGTGTTGATCCCCTTCACGAAAGGCGAGCTCGTGTCTCTTGCGCATAAGCGCTGCTCGATCCTTGCGGAAGAATACACCGAGGAAGGCACTCGTATGAGCTTGCGCGTTTCTCCAGAGCTCTCTGCACAGTTCAGTAGCTATCGCATAGGCGAAGAGTAGTCTGAACTGGTATTAATACACGCGGCGCATGACCGCAACAACCTTGCCGACGATCGCACAATCACGCACGATGATGGGCTCCATAGAAGAGTTCTCAGGCTGAAGACGAATGTGGTCGGCTTCTTTGTAGAAGCGCTTCACAGTTGCACCGTCTTCGATGAGCGCCACGATGATCTCTCCATTGTTCGCTACTTGCTGCTCCTTGACGACCACGTAATCGCCATCGTTGATGCCGGCTTCAATCATGGAATCCCCATGCACAGAAAGGATGAACGAGGCAGAATCGCCCACCAATTCAGTAGGAAGCGTGAGTGTATTTTCGATATTCTGCTCAGCAAGGATAGGTTCACCAGCAGCAACGCGGCCTACCACCGGAAGCGAGATCGAATTCTCGTAGGCGGCAGAGCCGTGGGTTTGGGTCTCTTCTTTGTGAGGGAGTGCGATCGAGCGTGACTTCAAAGAATCACGCACGATGTAGCCCTTATCCTCGAGCGTTTTAAGGTGCACATGGACCGTGGAAGGGGAGGAGAGGTTCACCGCCTCGCAGATCTCACGGACGGTAGGGCCAAAACCTTTTTGCTCGATATAAGACTCGATGAAATCGTATATTTGCTGCTGTCTTTTGGAGAGTGAATCCATTAGTTTCTCCTATACAAACATTTGTTCGTTTTTTCATTGACAAGAACGGATGTTCGATTTAAAGTATACACGAACAAAGGTTCTATGCAAGAGGAAGAAGCAAATTATGAACGAAGCGCATAAGAGATTCTTAACTAATGGTTCGAATGCACTAGAAGCAGATTTCGAAGAATTCGATGTGTACGGCAAGCCTCAATTCCACACAATGACCAGTGCAAAATCTGAGCGCGCTATCATCATCGATTTCGACGACGTGTGTAAGGAAGCACATCAAACCTTGAGTAGCTCTCATGAATCCTTCAGTCGTTCCACTTTGCTCGAAGACGCTCTTTCGCTGCCGAATAAGGCGCTCGTTCGCATCAAGCATAATAGGATCTTGCGCGATCTTTTCCGTAAAGAAACTCAGGCGCACAAGAGCGTGAATCGCTACCGCAGGGACGATCTCATCACCTTTGCAAAAGGGTTCACAGCAACCGGTGTTGCCGCCTTCTTGTTGATCGTGTTCGGGGTATAATGCTCAGTCTTCCACTGTTGCTTCAACCTTTCAACCTCAGTGATCGTCTTATTTAGGGGCGCGGTGTATAAAAACACAACATCTTGTGGTAGTGTAGTGCTCAAACGAACGAAGGAGCCCTATGCGTTGCCCATCTTGTGGTTATGGTGAATCTAAGGTCGTCGACTCGCGTCCCGCAGATGACGGCGCATCTATCAGGCGTCGCCGTGAATGCCTTGAATGCGGTAATCGTTTCACTACCTATGAAAGACTTGGCGACAATCCGCTCGTTATCATCAAGAGCGATAATTCGTCTGAAGCGTTCAGCCGTGATAAATTGTTCCGCGGTATTCTCATCGCATGCGCTAAACGTCCGATCACGCCAGAACAGATTTCTGACATCATCGACAACATCGAACGTGAGTTGCGCTCGAACCCGCGCAATGAGATCACCTCAAAAGAACTCGGCGATCTAACGTTGTCGTACCTGGCTGATCTTGATGAGGTTGCTTACATTCGTTTCGCGAGCGTTTACAAAGACTTCCAAAATATCGAAGAATTCAGTAACGCACTGCATAATATCCATCGATAAACGCTCATTTCGGTCTTTCTGAGAAAATGACCCTCTGAGAGCGTTTCTAAGGGCTTGTAACAACTATGCTTGATAAAATACCCGTGAAATTTACTAAGATGACCTCAGAAGCCGTTACACCGTCTCATGGACGTTTTGGTGATGCTGGATACGATTTATCAAGCTTAGAAGACGTTATTTTAGAGCCTTTTGAGCGAAAACTCATCAAAACGGGCATTTCGATCGAGTTGCCTCTCGGATTTGCAGCGCTCGTGATCCCGCGAAGCGGAAATGCGATCAATAAAGGTTTGTCGCTCGTGAACACACCGGGGCTCATCGATTCGAATTATCGAGGCGAGCTGAAGGCGATCGCGATCAATCTTGACCCCAAAACTCCGATAGAGATACGCAAGGGCGATCGAATCGCACAGCTTATCATCATCAAAGCAGAAGAAGTAGATTTCACCGAGGATGATGAATTGAGCGAGACCGAGCGAGGGAGCGGCGGTTTTGGTTCAAGTGGTAATTAGCGCGCTTGGTTCACCTGCTCATTCTCTATATTAATTTGATAATATATCTTATGTAAACTAAGAACTATTTAAGACAATGCGAGAATCGAGGCTTCTCTCCTCTCGTATTCCTTTTTCATTTTTGGCTAGGAATTAATATGCAACGGTCTAGCTCTTGCGCCAGAATGCAGCAGCATTTGACCGAATACGTGTGTTAGTTACGAAAGCTTGTCCATGAGATCGCGCAATGCACGTGCCCGATGTGATACCTTCTGCTTCTCGGCAAGCCCGAGTTCTGCAAAGGTGTATTCGTTGCCAAAGTCATCCGGCAAGAAGAGCGGATCGTACCCAAAGCCTTCGCTGCCGCGCTCCTCAAACCCGATCAAGCCTTCAACCCTGCCTTCTGCAGTGGTCTCGGTCCCATCTTCATCGATGAAGCACAGCACGCACGAAAAGTGAGCCGTACGATCTTCAGCTCCAACCTGCGCGATGTTCTCGAGCAAGAAGGCGTTGTTCTTTTGGTCGTTTCCGTCCTCTCCTGCATAGCGTGACGAATAGACCCCTGGTGCGCCATCGAGCGCATCAACGAGCAAGCCTGAATCGTCTGCGAGGACCGCACAACCTGAAAGTTCATGAGCAGCTTGAGCTTTGATGCGGGCATTCTCGATGAGCGTAGTGCCGGTTTCTTCTGGGTTAGAATCGATACCCGCTTGAGCAAGGCTCTCGCATTCCCAATCGAGTGCGGAGAAGAAATCGGAGATCTCTTCAACCTTATGAGCATTGTTGGTTGCGATGATAACCTTCTTAGCCATACAGGACGCTCCTTATAAGACGATGTGCGTAAGGTGGTCAAGCGGAAAACGAAGCACACGGGTACCAAATCGCCTGAACGCTTCGATATCGTCGCCCGACGTGAAGAATTCGTATCGTGCTTCATTGTCGGGTTGTGCAGCGATTCCCTGACGGCTCAAGATATCAGCACAATCACGCGCTACCTCAGAAGCTGAGGAGATCAGCACCACTTCCCTGCCCATCACGCCTCCGATCAGGGATTTCAATAGTGGGAAGTGGGTGCAACCCAGTACGAGTGTATCGACATCACAGCGGCGAAGTGGGTCGAGATAGTCTTGCGCGATCTCTTGGAATTCTGGTCGAATATAGACCTGTGAAGCAAGCGAAGTATAGTTCTCGATCGGTCCTTTTGCCATCTGAATGCCCAGCTCAGCGATCTCGACGAACCGAGGCGTTGCTGTTGCGAATACAGTGATACCTGCATCATTCGCGCGGATGGCATGCGTGTAAACATCCGATTCGACCGTGCCTTTCGTGGCGATGACCCCTACCCTCTTGTTGCGTGTGGCTCGGGCAGCCGCACGCGCTCCTGGCTCAACAACGCCGATGACCGGCACCGGAAATTTCGTTTGCGCCAGGCTCAGCCCAGCCGCAGTTGCCGTATTGCAGGCGATCACGATCATCTTCACACCCTGATCCACAAGCCAGGTGCCAATCTGCTCCACGAAAGAAGCAACCTCATCGAATGAGCGAGGGCCATAAGGGCAATGAAGTGTGTCTCCAAAGTAGATGATGTTCTCGTGCGGGAGCGCCTTCATGATCTCTCGCGCAACGGTAAGACCACCGAAACCAGAATCGAAGACGCCGATCGGTGCATCGTCATAAGACAGATCGCGCTTTCCTACGATCCCCTCTTCTTGCGTGCCGAAGAAACGATACGGTTCTGTCTGTTTATCTGCTTGATCGTTCATGTTAAGAAAAGTCCATCGCTCATCAGGGATTATTCATGAACAAGGACAGCCACATTAGTAGTGAGGTTGTCGTAGAACCACTTCGCGGCCTCTGTTGGAAGGTTTACACAGCCATGCGAACCGTTGCCCTTATAGATCGAACCCCCGAACTTACCACGCCAGCTGGCATCGTGCAGACCGATGCTGTTGCGGATGAAGGGCATCCAATAAGTAACGTGCGTTTCATAGTCTTTTGTGCCATCGGCATTGAAGCCCGTCAGCACCTCAGGGCTCTTCTTAGCGCGAAGATAATACAGTCCAGTAGGTGTCGAACGCCCTTTGCTCACGTCACCTGTAACACAATCGGTCACAAAGAGTTCTTCATCCTTTTCGTTGTAGTAACGCACCTTTTGCTCGGACAGATCGATGTCGACATAGGCCGTCCAATCACGTCCACCAGGTCCGTTGTACACATCAGCAGTCTGCTCACAGGGAATATCGATCGCTTCGAAGTTCCCTGCAGTAACGTTTCCAATAAGCGTGCTCGCAAGATCGGCGGTGCTCACCTTCCAACCATATACTCCCCCACTCACGGTAACGTTCTTCCCATCGGGGCGTTTGAACGTGCGCTTGGTGCCGATCGTATTGAGCTCAGTGCCTTTCTGTTCTGCCCAAGCGGCAACCGCGGCCTGGTCGAGGGTTGGCATGAGGGTCTCAGGATCGAGCGTGAGCCAAGAAACGAGCAGGTCTTTGCCTACTTTACCCGCAGAGACCGTGCCTTCAGCAAGCGTAAGGTCGATCTCGCCGCTGATGAGCGTTTGTGCAGCAGGAAGCGCCTGCTTGAAGCGTTCGTCACTTGCGAAGATGGTCGGCTGAATGAAGACCTCATCATTGAGCTGATAGGTGGGTTCCAATGAAGCGAGGCATTCATCCACTTTAGAGATGAAAGCTTCCGCATCGACCTGATTGCCATACACCTCGTCTTTCACCACTACAAGATTGATGCGCTCGTCATAGGCGATGGTCGCATCTGCGCTGGGCGTTGCCTCTTTGTTGTAAGTCTCTACGGTAGGCGTGAGGATCTCTACAACCTTATCGTGATCGAATGAAGCATCGATCACATGGCTCACATCATGGCTGCCAAAGACCTCGATGGGCCACAGCCAGACATTCTGCGCCTCGAACGCATCTGCTTTGAGCTTTTCAGGGTCAACAGAGAGGTCGACTTGCGCTGACGTGATGTCCTGGATGTAGTCATCTCCCGTGATGGTGAGCTTGTACCCCGGCACTTGAGCTTCGACCTTATCGACGAATGCGGTATCTGCCTGGTAGGAGATATCTTCATCATTGAAGCGCGTGTTCGGATAGAAGTGAGACGAAAAGAACAGTGCTCCTGCGGCATACACAACAACGAGCGACGCAAGAATGACCAAGAGCGTGATGAGCAGTACCTTCTTCTTGGTACGCATCTTCTTAGGCTGCCCTTCACTAGCAGCTGCAACGACTTCATCTTGATTCTCTATTTGAGCAGAAGCTTCAGCGTCTGTCATAGTCGTCAGTCTTTCTTATCAGTCACATTCAGAAACGCACGCCACGTGCCCTTCTGAACGATGATTACAGGATACGAAGACCCACTTCCTTGAGCTGACGAGCAGTTACCTGATTAGGTGCACCCGTCATTGGATCGGAAGCAGAAGAGGTCTTCGGGAACGCGATAACGTCGCGAATGGATTGTTTGTTGGCAAGCAGCATGACCAAGCGGTCGAGGCCGAGCGCGATGCCACCATGAGGCGGCGCGCCAAGCTCGAGTGCATGGATGAGGTGACCGAACTTCTCTTCGATCTCTTCATCGGTGAGGCCGCATACCTTCAAGATGCGCTTCTGTTCCTCGGCGTCGTGAATACGGATCGTACCGCCACCTACTTCGAAACCATCCATGACCAGGTCATATGAGTAGCTACCGCAAGCGAGCGGATCGGATTCGATCTTGTCGAGGTCTTCTTCGAGCACATGCGTGAACGGATGATGCTCCGCGCTGTACTTGTCCTCGTCTTCGTCGTAGTGGAACATCGGGAAATTGACTACCCAAAGCAGCGCATGGCCCTCACGCGGGATATCGAGCGCCTCTGCCATGTGGAGGCGAAGCGCAGCAAGCACCGCATTGGCCACTTCATAGGTGTCCGCAGCAAAGAGAACCAGATCGCCCGGTTCTACATCGAGCGCCTCTTTGATACCAGCGAATTCCTCATCGGAGAAGAACTTGATGATGGGGCTCTTTTCCTTACCATCAGAAGTGAACGCGATCCAGGCCATGCCTTTAGCGCCATTTGCCTCAGCGATAGAAGCGAGCTTCTCGATCTCGCCACGGCTCCAGTCGCCTGCGCCCTTAGCGTTGATCGCCTTCACGATGCCGCCAGACTGCGCAACGCTCGAGAACACCTTGAAACCAGAATCCTTCACGATATCGGTGATGTCAACGAGCTCCATGCCGAAACGCGTATCGGGACGATCGCAGCCGAAACGATCCATTGCTTCGCGGTATTGCATACGCTGGAGCGGGAATTCGTGCTCAACGCCCACAGCCTTGAGCGCTTCGGCGAGCACCTCTTCCATGAGGTTCATGACATCTTCGCCTTCAACGAAGCTCATCTCAATGTCTACCTGGGTGAATTCAGGCTGACGATCCGCACGAAGGTCCTCGTCGCGGAAGCAGCGTGCGATCTGATAGTAGCGTTCAACGCCACCGATCATGAGCATCTGCTTGAACTGCTGAGGAGACTGTGGCAGTGCGTAGAACGTGCCCGGGTTCGGACGCGAAGGAACGATGTAGTCACGTGCGCCTTCTGGAGTGGAATTCGCAAGGATCGGGGTCTCGATCTCGAGGAAACCATGCTCGTTCAGGGCTGAACGCATCGCTTGCGCGACCGCATGGCGCAGAGCGAGTGCCTGATACATCTCAGGACGGCGCAGATCGAGATAGCGCCACTTCATACGCGTAGTCTCATCGGTCTCGATGCCGTCTTCGATCGAGAACGGCGGCGTGAGAGATTTATTGAGCACCTGAAGGCCGTTTGCGAGCACCTCGATCTGACCAGTTGCCATGTCGGGGTTCTCGGCACCTTCTTGACGAGCGCGCACTTTGCCTTCGATCTTGATGACCCATTCGCGACCGAGATGCTCGGCAACCGCGAACTCTTCAGGGGTAACGCAATCGGGGTCGATGACCACCTGCGTATATCCATCGCGGTCACGCAGGTCGACGAAGATCAGTCCGCCATGATCGCGATTGTGCCAGACCCAACCGGTCAAAACGACTTCTTCGCCAATATCTTCTTTGCGAAGTTCGCCGCAGGTCTTGGTGTGCATGCTGAACTTGTTGTTAAGTTCGCTCATCGTTTGAATCTCTCCTTGTAGTGTGTTGAATCGAAGGTTGATAATTGCTCTCTATTAAACCAGGCTGTTATGGTAAAGATGTGATGATGTCGCCCAAGGTAGTGGGCTCTTCGGTCAAAGCAGCGTTTTGCAAGGCTTCAGTGAACTCTGCAAGATCGAGCGTTGTTTCCTCATGCGCATCCATGTTGCGACACGTGAGTGCATTTTGTGCAAGCTCATCGGGGCCAACTACGAGCACATAGGAGGCTTGCTGCTTTCCTGCAGACTTGAACTGCGCCTTCAGACTCTTGCCCAAGTGGTCCATGTCAGAGGCGATGCCTGCATCACGCAAGTGCTGCAAGAGCATGAAAGCCTGCGGTTTTACCGACGCATCGACGCAGGCGACGAAGCACTCGATCGTACGGGATTCTGGGAAGGTGAACCCTTGTGCCTCGAGGGCCAAGATGCAGCGTTCGAAGCCGAGCGCGAAACCGAAGCCCGGCATCGGCTGACCACCGATCTCTTCCATGAGCTTGTCGTAGCGCCCGCCACCACCGATGGCGTTCTGAGCGCCCATGCCCTCTTTTACCTGGACTTCGAAGACGGTTCGCGTGTAGTAATCGAGACCACGCACGAGCGTGGGGTCTTCAACATAGCTAATCCCCGCATCATCGAGATACGCTTTCACCTGTGCATAGTGCACCTTGCATTCTTCGCAGAGCGCATCAGTGATGAGCGGCGCATCCTTCATAACTTGAACACAGGCTTCCTGTTTGCAGTCGAATGCGCGCAGGGGGTTAGTGTGCGCACGAGTGCGACATTCCTCGCAAAGATCCGCCTCATGATCGATGAGGAACTGCGCGACCGCATCACGATATGCCGGCCTGCAGGTTTCACACCCCATCGAATTGATGAGCAGCGTAAGCTTGCTCGTGTCGAGTCCGATCGCCTCATAAAAGCGCATGAGCATGATGATCGCTTCAGCATCGATAGAAGGATCTTCCGAGCCCAAGCATTCGATGCCAACTTGATTGAATTGACGCTGCCTGCCTTTCTGAACGTTCTCAGCGCGGAACATCGGGCCGGCATACATGAGCTTCGCGGGCAGACCGCCTGGCGAAACCAGATTATGCTGCGCAACGGCACGCACCACCGAAGCCGTTCCTTCTGGGCGCAGGCTGAAACGACTATTGCTCTTCACATGGCCGCCGCCAAGCAAGGTCTTGAGGTTTTCGCCTGTGATCGTGGCGAACATCTCTTTAGAAACCACATCGGTCGCCTCGCCGATGCCGCGCACGAAAAGCTCAGTCTGCTCGAAGATGGGCGTCTCGATCGGCTCGTAGCCATAGCGAGAGAACACCCCAGAAGCGCAGCGCTTGAAATGGTCCCATATACGTGCCTGTTTGGGAAGCAGGTCTGTCGTACCCTTAGGGGCTTGAAGTGCCATAGAGAACCCGCCTGCTTAACCGAGGTGTGCGACCACGAGATCGCCCATAGCTTGCGTGCCTACGATCTTGTCGGCTGGGGTCTCATCGTTGGCGATATCGCCGGTACGCCAACCTTCATCGAGTACCGCATTCACCGCTGAAACGATCGAATCAGCCGCCTCGGTCATATTGAAGGTGTAGCGCAGCATCATCTCGACCGAAAGGATCTGCGCGAGCGGGTTGGCGATACCCTTGCCCGCGATATCGGGCGCACTGCCATGGCTCGGCTCATAGAGCGCCGTGCCATCGCCGAGCGAAGCGGAGGCGAGCATGCCAAGCGAACCAGTGAGCATCGAAGCTTCGTCGGAAAGGATGTCGCCGAACATGTTCTCTGTCACCACGACATCGAACTGCTTCGGATCGTTGATCAGCTGCATAGCGGCATTATCAACGAGCATATCGATAAGTTCGACATCGGGATACTCCTCGGCGATACGATGCGTGATCTCGCGCCACATGCGCGAGGTTTCGAGCACGTTCGCTTTATCGATCGAGTGAACCCGACCGCGACGTTTGCGTGCAGTCTCGAATGCATGGCGAACGATGCGCTCGATCTCGTATTCGGAGTACATGAGCGTGTCATAAGCCTGCTGGCCGGGAGCTCCGTTCACGCCAGCGCCAGCAACATCGTACGTACGTTCGCGTTCACCGAAATAAAGACCGCCCGTGAGTTCGCGAACGATCACACAATCGACACCATCGATAACGGAAGGTTTGAGCGTTGAAGCATCTGCCAGCGCATTGAAGATCACGACCGGACGAAGGTTCGCATAAAGGCCCAGGCCCTTTCGAATAGCGAGCAATCCCTGTTCAGGACGTGGTTTGCTAGGATCAGTAGTATCCCACTTCGGGCCGCCGACTGCTGCAAGCAACACTGCATCGGAGCCAGAAGCGATAGCGAGCGTGGCTTCGGGAAGCGCGCTGCCTGTTTCGTCGATCGCACGGCCACCAATGAGCGCTTCGGTGTATTCGAACGATACGCCATACTTCGCTGCGATCGCATCGAGGACCTTCACGCCTTCAGCGATGATCTCAGGACCGATGCCATCGCCAGGTAAAAGACAGATCTTGTACGTTTGAGCCATGCTACTCCCCTACTCTTTACCCAGAACACTGCGTGTGCGATTGATAAGACCGCCCTGTTCGATGATATCGGCGATGAATGGCGGGAACGGTTGAGCGGTGAATACCTGACCCGTGGTCTCATCGGTGATCGTACCGGTCTCAGTTTCGACCGAAACAACGTGGCCCTCTTCGATCGCATCGACTGCTTCGGGGCATTCAAGGATCGCAAGCCCGGTATTGATCGAGTTGCGGTAGAAGATGCGTGCGAAGCTCTTTGCGATGACCGCATCGATGCCTGCAGCCTTGATGGCGATAGGCGCATGCTCGCGTGAAGAACCGCAACCGAAGTTCTCTTCAGCAACGATGATATCGCCCGGGTTCACCTTTTCGACAAAGGTCGCATCCAGATCTTCCAGGCAATGTTTTGCGAGTTCAGCAGGGTCGGAGGTGTTGAGATAGCGCGCAGGGATAATGACGTCGGTGTCAACGTCTCTTCCGTAGCGATGTACCGTACCTTTATAGTTCATGAATTGCTCCTAATCTATATCTTCAGGCAGACCGATATGACCAAGCACCGCACTTGCAGCGGCAACAGCTGGCGAAGAGAGATACACCTCGCTCGTAGGATCGCCCATGCGGCCAACGAAATTTCGATTGGTGGTAGCGATCGCGCGCTCCCCTGCTGCCAAGATACCCATATAACCACCCAGGCACGGACCGCAGGTAGGGGTTGAGACCGCACAATTCGCATCAAGGAAGATATCCATGAGACCCTCTTCGATGCACTGGCGATACACCTGCTGCGTTGCCGGAATGATGATGCAGCGGACGAAGGGATGAACCTTGCGGCCCTTGAGCACCGCGGCGGCCTGACGCATATCTTCGATGCGGCCGTTAGTGCATGAGCCGATGACCGCCTGATCGATCTTCACCTCGCGCGCTTCGCACGCGGGACGCGTGTTGGAAGGAAGATGCGGGAAGGCGACGGTGGGAACGATATCTTCTGCCTTGATGTCGATCACGCGTGCATAGACTGCATCAGGATCGGAATGGTACTCGGTGAAGGGTCGTTCAGCGCGTGCTTTCAGGTATTCGCGCGTGATATCGTCGACCGGGATGAGGCCTGCTTTGCCACCTGCTTCGATGGCCATATTCGAAATGGAAAGACGCTCGTCCATGCTCAGGCTCTCAATCGCAGAGCCACGGAACTCCATCGCCTGATAGAGTGCGCCATCAACACCGATAAGACCGATGATGTGCAGGATGATATCCTTACCAGTAACGCCAGGATTGAGCGTGCCCTCGATGTTGAAAAGGATCGATTCGGGAACCTTGAACCACGCCTTGCCAGTTGCAAGGCCCACGCCCGCATCGGTTGAGCCAACACCGGTAGAGAACGCACCGAGCGCGCCATACGTACAGGTATGGCTATCGGCACCGATGATCAGATCGCCCGCGCCAACAACACCCTGTTCAGGCAGGAGCGCATGCTCGACACCCATGCAGCCTACTTCGTAATAGTGCGTGATGCCCTGTTCGCGTGCGAAATCGCGTACGGTCTTCGCCTGCTCGGCGCTCTTGATGTCCTTGTTGGGAGTGTAGTGATCAGGAACAAGCGCGATCTTCGTGGGGTCGAACACGCTATCGACACCGATCTTCTTGAACTCCTGGATAGCGATTGGCGCAGTGATGTCGTTTGCCAACACCAGATCCAGATCGCATTCGATAAGCTGCCCAGGAACGACCTCATCAAGGCCGGCATGGGCGGCAAGGATCTTTTCAGCCATGGTCATCGGACGTGCCATATGCGCTCCTTTTCTTGCGGTAGTTTTTGTGCAAATGGAAAACTAAATTAGTATAGCGCAAGTACTATTCAGGAGCGCTTTCAAGTGCACCAAAGGAGCAAAATCAGGCGTTATCTTTCAGGGCGGTCTTGATGTCCGTTTCAAGCTTCGCTTGGGTGAGCTTTTCATCATGCGCATCTGCCTCGAGCGGCGTATCGCACCCTTCAGGCCCTACTTCGATCGGAGCCTCCAACAGCTTCGTTTCTCCAGAGGTTCCTTCCAGAGATTCTCCCGTGGATTCTTCGATCTTCTCAAGATGGGTGCCTTCGTTCATGGCTTGCTTCTTACGCTCTGAGCGTTCTTTGATCCGATCGCGCGAAAGCGGCTCAGAGAAGGCATCGCGCTTCCAGAAAAGCCACAGACCCAGCAGCGCCATAGGGATCGCAACCTTGACGGTCTCTTGGAAGACGAACTCAAAACCAGCGAGCAAGAAGATGAGCGAGATAGCGAACACCCAGGCAAGCCTAAAGCGGAACACAAGCCCAACACCTAAAACAAGCAGGACGATGCTCGTAAGGACGAGCAGTGGTCCACCAACTACATTCGAGATGTTGATCCACTGCGTGAGCAAGCTGTATGTTTCTGCCACATTCGGCATGAAGGGCATGATGAGGTTCACTGCTGCGCAGATGATCACGAGCGTGCCAGCGATCCAGCCGATGTCCTTGCGCTTGCCTTCGGTGGTAGTGTCCTTCTTCGCCTTGAAGAAACCCGATTGCGAAAGCAACACCGCGCCGATGCAGAACGGGATCCAGAACATGATGCCGCGATAGACAAGAGCAATAGCGGTTGCTACCGAAAGCGAACAGCCCGCGCTCGTGAGAATAGCCGCGATGGCCGCCTCGACCACGCCAACGCCCTGCGGTGTGGGGCTTAAGATGACGGCGATGGCCGCTACGGAGAACGCTGCAACGAGTGCTGCCACATTGTCGAAACCAAAAGCCACACCGATCGCGATCAAGCAGGCCATGTTCAGAAGCGCAGAAGCAGCCGCATAGAAGACCGTGATGATCGCGCCCTTAGGGTTATGTGCGAGCACAAGCGCTGAGTTGATGAACGACTGCGCCGTAGCCTTCCCCCAGCTCTTAGGGAGATGGCGCTTTGCGATACCGATCACCTTGTTGATCGCGTTCTCGACTACGCGGAACACCTTCACGAGCCAACCAGGTTTGTAGAAGCCGAGCAAGAAGAAGCTCACCAGTACGAGTAGGGTTCCGGCAAGAAGGAGCCCGCCTATTAGAAAGACCACGTTCATCGTGCCTGCGATGAGCATCGTGGTGAAACCGATGATTGAGATGATGAAGACCGCCGCGAAATACCCGATCTGGGAGAGGATCGCGCCACTCGTGGACGTACCTATATCAAGACCTTTGCGGTGGGCATCGTCGATGATGAATGCAACACCGGTCGCGCCCGAGAACAAGCAAAAGGTGTTGATGAATACGAGAGAGAAGATGAGCACGATATTGTGCCAAAGTCCGGTCTTCTGACCAACGGCACCGAAAGCTTCGTTGTATGACATAGCCTGCACGACATGACGCGCGACCATGATGATGCAAGCGATGACGAGCGGAATGAGCGCACCGCCCTGCATCGCATCGATGATGCTCATGATGTAATTGAGATTGGCGCAAAGAAAACACGCAGCGACGATAACAAGAAGTATGATTATCGCTTTTTTCATGGTGCCTTCGCTTCGTTTTGGTGTTCGTTTTTGAATGCCATTTCAGACAGCAAGCGCACAGCGCCCAAAGCGCATGCTCTTCTTGCTGTCCCTATTTTACACGACCTTGCTTTTTATTATGAAGGTCTTGCGAAGCGAGCCTTGCTAAAGACGTGTTTTGCCATAAGAGCGTTACCCCAGTGCAAGCTCACGAGCCCGTAACGTATTTGTAGAAACGAGCTGGAGAAAAACACCAACAGGCTCTTCGTCTTGATTATCCGATATAGTGAAGAGCATGAAGAAGTCTGAAGCACTTAACATATTAGGGTTGCAGGACGGCGCAAGCGATGACGACATCAAGAAAGCTCATCGTAAGCTCGTTATCGAGAACCACCCGGATAAATTCGGCGCGGACGCAGCAGCGCGCGCAAAAGCAGAAGAGAAAACCAAGCTCATCAACGAAGCGCGCGATGTGCTGCTCTCGCGCAAATGGACGCCCGAATACTCTACTGCAGGAACGCCGTATGGAGCGCCCTTCACCTATCAGCCCTATACGCGCCCTAATGGAAATGGGCAGAACTCGCAGGGCGATAACCCCTTTGCTGGGTGGCCCTTCTCGGGTGTTGATTTCGTATGGACCACCTGGGATGCCCAGGGCAACCCCCACACCTATCGCTCGAGCGGCGAAGAAGGTTCGTCTGCCGGAAACCCGTTTGGCGGGAATCGCGCCGACAATCCCTTCAGCACGTCGAATCCTTTCACTGGCTCGATCCCCTTCGACTTCTCCCCCTTCGGGCAAACGCGCACGCCTGAGCAGATGCTCGAAGAAGAGAAAAGATCACTTCGCAGCGATCTTGAGGTCTTTGCAGTGAAGATCGCTATCCTTGCAGCGTGTATCCTCTTTTCGGTACCTGCGCTGGGTTGCTACCTCTACTTCATCATCTCGCTCGCGCAAGGCATCTACAAGCGACTTGGCATCTTCAGCAGCTTCTTGGTGCTGCCGCTGCTCCTGCTCGCGTTCGTCTTCATGCCCGTTGCCAATGGACCAGTCGGGATCATCCTCATCGCTTTCGTGGCCCTTGCGTTCGGTTTCGATATCAAGAACTTCGTCGATCATGGGCGTCATATCGGTACGCTCAAACAGAAGGTCTCCCACCACTCCGAAAATGAGTGATGAGAGACCCTAAATACTGCTGGATATTGAATCAAGCAGGCCCTCAGCCGTCCTTAGCTGCTTGCGCTCCTTAGTGACGGAAGTGGCGATGACCCGTGAACACCATAGCAATGCCGTGCTCGTTGGCTGCTTCGATCACTTCTTCGTCACGGATCGAGCCACCTGGCTGGATGATAGCAGTAACGCCTGCTTCAGCAAGGGTGTCGAGCCCATCGCGGAACGGGAAGAAGGCATCGGACGCTGCAACGGCACCCTTCGCCTTATCGCCCGCCTGTTCGACAGCGATGCGCGCTGAATTCACGCGGTTCGGCTGACCGCCACCCACGCCAACGTTCACTTCGTCCTTAGCGATGAGGATCGCGTTCGATTTGACCGACTTCACTGCTTTCCAAGCGAAGATGAGGTCCTTCATCTCCTCTTCAGTGGGAACGCGCTTCGTGGCCACCGTGAAGGTATCGGCCTCTTCTGCAACAGCGTCAGATTCTTGGCAGAGCAAGCCACCTTCGACCGAACGATATTCAACGGTTTGGCCTGCGGGATTCACACCGCCGGTCTGCAACAAACGCGTGTTGGGCTTGGCGGTATACATATCGACCGCATCGAGCGAGAACTCAGGAGCGATAATGGCTTCGACGAACTGCTTATTGTCGAAGATCTTGACGACCACTTCAGCATTGATCGGACGATTGAAAGCGATGACACCGCCATAAGCCGACACTGGATCTGCCTCATGGGCGCGCACATAAGCAGAGACCACATCAGTATCGACCGCAACACCGCACGGAGTAAGGTGCTTGACGATCACGCAAGCAGGCTCGTCATATTCACGGACCGCCGTCCATGCTGCATCAAGATCGAGGTAGTTGTTATAAGAGAGCTCTTTGCCCTGCAACTGCTGTGCATAAGCCAAGCTGGTTGCTGCATTCGGGTAATCGACCACGCGGAAGAATGCTGCGCTTTGGTGCGGGTTCTCGCCGTAACGCAGATCTTGTGCTTTCGAAAGATTCAAGGATCTCATCTCGGGGAATACGACTGCAGGATTGATCTCTTTCGTGAGCCAGGCAGCGATGGCACCATCGTATTGCGCGGTGGTGTTGAACACATCGAACGCGAACTTAAGACGTGTTTCATAGGTGGTCGCGCCATCATGAGCGCGCATCTCTTCGAGCACTGCATCATAGAGCGCAGGATCGGTAACGACTGCGACCGAAGCGAAATTCTTCGCCGCGCTGCGCAGCATCGAAGGACCTCCGATATCGATGTTCTCGATGCACTCAGCGAAATCAGCACCACTTGCGACCGTCTTCTGGAATTCGTAGAGATTCACGACGACCATGTCGATCATCTCGATGCCATGCTCTTTCGCCTCGTTCATGTGGCTCTCAAGATCGCGACGGGCGAGCAAGCCACCGTGTACGCGTGGATGCAGCGTCTTCACGCGCCCATCCATCATCTCAGGGAACTCCGTGACCGCATCGATCGACGTGACGGGAATGCCCGCTTCTTCGAGCACACGTGCCGTACCGCCAGTCGAGATGATCTCAACACCGAATTCCTTCACAAGAGCCGAAGCGAATTCAGTGATGCCGGTCTTGTCGGTGACCGAGAGCAATGCGCGTTTGATGATTGGATCTGCCATGAATAACTCCTTAAGATCTTTTGGGACGCTGGCTATCTTGAAATATGAACCGTACGATTCGGACGCACTTCAACACGTCCTTCCGAAATGAGCTGAACGACTTCAGGAAGTATCACATGCTCTACCTCATGGATGCGCTCTTCAAGGGTTTCGAGCGTGTCTTCCTCTTCGATGTTCACCGCACGCTGCGCGATGATCGGACCGCGATCGTACTCTTCGTTGGCGAAATGAACGGTAACGCCCGTGACCTTCACGCCGGATTCGAACGCATCACGGATCGCATGCGCGCCCACGAACGAGGGCAACAGTGCTGGGTGTAGATTGACGACACGATCGGGAAATGCATGCAGGATCTCTTCGGTCACTTTGCGCATGTAACCAGCCATGACCACGTACTCCGCACCGGCACGCTGAAGCTCTTCAGCGATGAGCGTATTAGCAACGCGCGCGATCTCGTACACACCAGGGTTGAGCGAAAGCGTCTGGATGCCTGCTTTTTGCGCGCGCAGAAGCCCTTTTGCTTCAGGTTTCGAAGAGATGACGATCACGATCTGGGAATTGAGCGTTCCTGCATCGATCGCATCGATGAGCGCCTGGAGGTTGGTGCCGCTTCCGCTGATGAGAACGCCTATCTTGAGCGGCTCGGTTCTAGCGGGTTGCAGATCTTCACTCATGGGTTCTCCTTTATAGAATGAAAACGTTCAAAGAAGCCACTAGATGCACTAGTCTTCTTCAGCCTCTTCGTCTTCGGAATACGCAGCGAAGAGCTCTTCTTCATCGAGATAGACCACTTTGCCTACGCCAGGGACGACCTGGCCAACGATGTAGACTTCTTCGCCTGCATCAGCCAGCAACTGCGCTACCTCCTCTGCTTTCTGAGGAGCGACCGCGAGGATCATGCCAAGACCCATGTTGAAAGTCTTGAGCGCTTCAGTTTCATTCAAGTGAGCTGCGCGGCAAACCCAAGGCAGGATCGGGACCATATTCCAACTGCCCACTTGAATCTCTGCATCGAGCGTAGAAGGAAGTGCGCGGTTGAGGTTTTCCGTAATGCCACCGCCGGTGATATGCGCGAGCGAATGGATAGCGCCAGGGCACTGCAAGAGCACCGAACGGATGGATTTCACGTAGATGCGCGTTGGTTCGAGCAGCGCATCGAGCACGCTGTCGCCTTCAAGCTCGTCACGTGCGATAGTGAGCTCGTAGAGCGTCTTGCCTTCCGTGCAGACTTTGCGCGCGAGCGAATAGCCATTCGAATGAAGCCCAGAAGAAGCAAGTCCGATCAAGACATCGCCATCTTGAACGCGCGCAGGCCCGATCATGGCAGGTCGATCGACGATGCCCACGGTAAAGCCCGAAAGGTCATACTCGTTAGGATCCATAACGCCGGGATGTTCGGCCATCTCCCCGCCAATGAGCGCACAGCCCGCCATCTCGCAGCCATCTGCGATACCAGAAACGATCTCTGCTACCGCTTCGCTCTTAAGCTTCCCTACTGCGATGTAATCAAGGAAGAAGAGCGGTTCAGCACCCGTAGCCAGGATATCGTTCACGCACATGGCAACCAGATCGATGCCGACCGTATTGTGCTTGTTAGCAAGCTTTGCCAGCTGGATCTTCGTGCCTACGCCATCAGTACCAGAAACGAGCAGCGGATCGGCCATCTGCTTGGCTGCGGCAATGGAGAAGAGGCCGCCGAAGCCACCGATATCACCCACCACTTCATTGCGATACGTCCGGTGAACAGCGTCTTTGATCGCATCGACCGCACGTGCGCCTTCAGCGGTATCGACTCCAGCATCGGCATAGGTGGTTCCCCCACCCTGCTTTGTCCAGCTTGGCCATTTCGTTTCACCATCGGTGATCGCAACTTGAATACGGTCAGTCATATTCGTCCTTGTCCTTAGCGAGCGTTGATCAAAACATACGCTCTTCATTGTAGAGCATTACTCATCGGTTCCAAAGGTGACCGACTGATCTTTGCCAAGTCCTGTTATTGCATCTGGGTCGCAGGGAACGAAAGGATCGTTGGGTACGGTCGTGGCGACCACCGTAGCGAAGAGCAGATCGCGTCCATCGTTGCGCGTGTATTCGCACGTGCAGAGCGCGAACGACTGCTTGATCATATCAGCCGTGAAGACATCGCCCTCCTGGTTGACCATGCTGCGATTGAGCATCTTCTGAATGTAGTCTTGGTACGTCTCATCGGAAGCGAATTGCGTGACCACGATCGGCTCAGAGCCATTGGTCTTCAAGAGCGAGAAGGACTTCGCATAGTAGTTTCCTTCAGGCGTGAGGATGTAGATATCGCGATGTTCGTTGAATTCTTTATCGTTCTCCCAGTCGGTGAGCGCAGCGAACATCGATCCATCACGCATGTGGTGTCCATACAAGAAGGTATTGCGGTCGGTGAAATCAGGCGCGTTCTTCACATCGATGAAGATGGTTCCCGCACTTGAGAACCATCCATCGGAACCGTTGAAAGCAGTATTCAGATACTTCGAATTATCCGGCCCCTGCACCACAGGATAGTTGATCTTGCTATCAGGGATATAGATCCAGCCTACGATATCGGGGTTGATCTTGCGCAACGCATCCCAGTCTGCGCTGAGGTCGGAAAGCTTCACCACGTTCGGATCCTCTTCGACCTCTACATAGGTTTCGAGCTCCTGGTAGGCATTCTGCTGAGACCAGTAGCGGAAAACGAGCACGCCAGCAGCAACGAGCGCGACCAAAAGCAACACGATCGCGATGATGAGCGCAGTCTTCTTACGCTTAGGTCGCGCGTTTGCAGTATCGTTCTTCGGCTTGGACATAGAGCAACCGATCCTCTCTTCTTCAAAGCAATGCAAGCATCACTTGAATTCCTTCAAGCGCTCTTCAAGCGCCTGGTTGATGGTCTTAAGCGCTTTGACACGCGCATAGAGCTTGTCATCGCTCTCAAGGATAATCCACGGTGCTTCAGGAGTCGAGGTAAGACGGAACATATCCTGAATGGCTGCATAATATTCAGGATAACGATCGCGATTGCGCCAGTCTTCAGCGGTGATCTTCCATTGCTTATCAGGATTGTTCTCGCGCGCCTCAAAACGCTCGAGCTGTGTTTCGGGAGAGATATCCACCCAAAATTTGAGCAAGATCGCACCCCATTCGACCATAGAGCGTTCGAATTCGTTGATCTCGTCATAAGCACGCGCCCACTGGGAGGGGCTCGCGAATCCTTCAACACGCTCGACGAGGACGCGGCCATACCAGCTGCGATCATAGATGCCCACATGGCCTGCTTTCGGCAGACGTGTCCAATAGCGCCACAGGAACGGATGGGCAAGCTCGATCTTCGTAGGCGCGGGCGAGGTGAAGATCGTATAGGAACGCGCATCGAGCGCCTGCGCTACGCGCTTGATGCTTCCGCCCTTACCTGCAGCATCCCATCCCTCATACATGATCATCATCGGCACCCGATGGATGTACATCTCAAGCTCGAGCTTGTTCAATATCTTCTGCTGTTCCTTGAGCTCACGCTTGTAATCTTCGCGACTCAAAGAAAGCGTATGGTTGACCTCTTCAAGGCGCGGATAGTTAGGCTGGATGGTGAATTCGGAAGCCTGTGGGGCTTCGAGCTCAGCCAACTGCACACGCTCTTGAGCAGCCAGAAGAAGCTGTTCGTTCTCTTCAGGCGTACGCTTGCGCTCATCCACATAGGCATTCTCATTACCCTGGGTCGCAGAATTCTCCTTTGCCTTCGTTTCCGCTTCGAGGGTAGCGGCATCCTTCTCTTTCGTTGTGACCGACTCGAGCAGATTCACGAGCTCCTCCGCAACTGCAAGATTAGCGCGGCGCTTATCCTCGGCTGCGAGCAAGGTCCAAGGTGCCTCATCGAAGTCGGTCGATTCAAGGAGCTGATCATAGAGCTTATAGATAGCTGGATAGTCGAGCATCTGGCGCAGATCGCGATCGGAAACACGCCAGCTGGTGGCCGGGTCGTTGTAGAGCTTCAGCAAACGTTCGCGCTGCGTCTTCTCGGTGATGTGGAAGAAGAACTTCACCACGATATAACCGTCATCGACCAGCTGGCGTTCGAATGCCTTGATCTCTTCGACAGCAGCATCCACCGTCTGGCGTGCACGTTTCTTCACGCGCTTGCGTTTCTTGTTCGAGCTGATGTGCATCTCGTTGAACACGTGGTCGATGAGCGCCGAATACCAGCCTCGGTCAAAGATAGTGATGGCATCTCGCGGACCAAGCGCCTTCCAAAACTGCTGCATCGTGGGATAGTAGCCTGTTGCACCGAAGTCGCTCGAGCGCGTACGCTCTGCTTCTGCTGGATCGAAATCTTCAGTGACATGGACCGAAACGCCACGCGCATCGAGATGGTAGATAAGATCGGAGATACGGCTTCCTTTGCCAGCCCCTTTCCATCCTTCAAAGAGCACGACCACTCCCGTGCCTGCCTTCTTAGCTTCTTGCTGGAGCACCACCAAGCGATCGACGAGCGCATCGTGGTAGGGCTTGTATTCTTCTTTGGAAAGCTTTGGTTGGTTGGTTACGATCGACTCGAGCATTGCCACTGGTAGTCCCCCTTGATCCCGGTGTGCATAGGCGCTGTGCAACTTTTGAGCTAAACACTCGTGCATTGCGCTGATTTCTGTCGCTTGAACTAGGATAATACTTTTTCTTGCTGAATGCTCCTTGCCTTGTGAACTTATGAAAGATTCGCATGCATTCTAGGAGAAAAACGCCCAAAAGAGCGCCTTCCTCGCGTACTATAGCCCTATCGATGAATACAAGGAGGCCTTCTATGAGTCGCTACGCAGTGATCGATTTCGGTTCGAACACGATCAGACTCTGCATCTATGCACTGCCCGACGTCCCTTCCGATTCTCTTACGAAGAAAGACATCACGGTGCTCCTCAATTACAAGGAGATGGCGGGCATCTCTTCTTATGTCAAAAATGGGAAGTTGAGCGAGAAAGGCATCAAGAAAGCCTCGCGCATCTTACGTGAGCAGATCGAGCGCGCCTCCTATTTCTCCCCCGATGCAGTGCGCGTCTTCGCGACTGCGGTGCTTCGCAACGCAAAGAACAGCGAAAGCGCCAAGCAGGCGATCGAGAAGAACTGCGGAGTCCCCATCACGCTGCTCACGAACGAAGAAGAGGCGCTGCTCGGTCTTGCAGGTGCGAGCCTTGATGGAAGTATCGAAACGGCTACACTAGTCGATATCGGCGGTGGTTCGACCGAACTTACCGCGCTCTCCAAAGGAAAGCTTCAGGTAGCAACGAGTCTCCCACTCGGTTCGCTTTCCTCGTTCACGCAATACGTCTCGGGCATCTTGCCAAGCACGAGCGAGATGGCTGCGATCGCAGAGGCGTTCGACGCGCTCTACGCCGATCTTCCAGAAACGGTCTTCGAACACAAGGAGCTGGTCGGTATAGGAGGCGCGATCCGCAGCGCTGCAAAGGTGTATGGCGATGTATTCCGCGAAGGAAAGCGCTCTTCCGAATTGCTCCCCGAACAACTTGACGAGATCCTTGCCGCCTATTCACACGATCCCGACGCCTTCATGATCAAAGCGCTCCAAACCATCCCTGATCGCATCCATACGTTCATCCCAGGATGCGTGATCATTGCCCGCGTGTTCGCGCTCACCAGAGCGCATAAGCTCAGGATCGCCAAACATGGCGTGCGCGAAGGCTTCCTGATCGAGCGTATCCTTGGAAATGTTGCCTGATTATTACTTAATAATGTCGGTTCGCTCTTCGTAAGTATTGGTACAATCATTTTGGACAGTTTCGCGCGTTCACCTCATGGTGAATAAACGCGTCTTTACCATGAACCGTCTTGAAGGGGCAATGAAACGATTATGGTAGCTAAAAAACAGCAGACTCACGACAACGATTCATCATCGCATAAGAAGCGCCTTGAGCGCCTTCCGTATATGCAAAATCGCGAGCTTTCGTGGCTCACGTTCAATAAGCGCGTACTCGATCAGGGCGAAGACAGCAACGTTTCGCTGCTCGAGCGTCTTACGTTCGTCTCCATCTTCTCGAGCAATCTCCAGGAGTTCTTCATGGTGCGCGTCGGCAGCTTGACCGACCTTTCGCTCATCAAGAAGGAGATTCGCGACAATAAAACACTCATGACACCTGAAGAGCAGCTCAATGCTATCTATCAGCGTTGCCACGAACTCTACCCAGAGCAAGAGCGCATCTTCTTGAGCATCCAAGATCAGCTCGAAGAATACGGGATTCGCAATCTTCAGGTGAAGGACCTCTCCGACGAACAGCGCGAGTTCCTTCATTCTTACCTCGACGATCACGTTGTCCCCTATCTCTCGCCTCAGATCATCAATGCGCGACACCCCTTCCCGCATTTCGAGAACGGCAATCTCTACATCCTGCTGCGCTTGAACGAGGAACTGCCCAAGGATCTTTCCGAAGACGAAGAAGCAAAGGCGAAGAAGAAGGCGAAGAACGTGGGTGCCGAAGATGTGAACTTCGGCTTGATCCCCCTTCCCCGTCAGGCGAAACGCCTCATCCTTTTGCCCGGTGAAGGCACGCAGTTCATCCTGCTCGAAAACGCCTTGAAGCTTATCGTCGATGAAGTGTTCTCCATGTACAGCACGAAGCGCGCGAGCGTTATCTGCGTCACGCGCAATGCCGACATCGATCCGAATGCTGATATCGACGAGATCGATTATGACTACCGCGAGCACATGAAGCGCATCTTGAAAAAGCGCGCTCGCCTTACCCCTGTTCGCCTCGAGACCGACACCGCGCTCTCTGCGGTAACGAAGGAATTCTTACTCCCTCGTTTGAATATCGACGCTGATCAGGTGTTCGTTACCAACGTGCCGCTCGATATGAGCTACGCCTGGGGCCTTCCCGATCTTGTCGACCCCGAGATCGCTGCTAAGCTCACCAATAAGCCGTTCACCCCTGCCTGGCCTGCGTGCATCGATCAGAATCGTTCGGTCATGCAGCAAGTCATCGAGCACGACAAGCTGGTGTCCTACCCCTACCAGAGCATGGATCCGTTCATCAATCTGTTGCGCGAAGCAGCAGCCGACCCTGCCGTGCTTTCGATCAAGATCACGCTCTACCGCCTTGCAAGCCAATCACATCTTGCTGAAGCGCTTCTTGCTGCGGCTGAGAACGGCAAAGAGGTCACTGCGCTCTTCGAGCTGCGCGCACGCTTCGACGAATCGAACAACATCGAATGGTCGCAACGCTTCGAACAAGCAGGTGCGCACGTTATCTATGGCTTCCGCGATTACAAGGTCCACTCCAAGATCTGCGTCATCACGCGCACGACCGATAACGGCCTGCAGCGCATCACTCAGCTGGGTACGGGCAACTACAACGAGAAGACCTCTAAGCTTTATACCGACTTCTCGTTCATGACCACCGATCCGAACATCGGCAAGGACGCAGCTGAGTTCTTCAAGAACATGAGCCTTGAGAATATCTCTACCAACTACACCACGCTCTCGGTCGCTCCGCTTCAGATCAAGCCCATGATCCTCGAGAAGATCGACGAGCAGATCAGGCGCGCTAAGGAAGGCCTTCCGAACGGGTTGGTGTTCAAGACGAACTCGATCACTGATAAGGATACGATCGACAAGATCGTTGAAGCTTCGCAAGCGGGCGTTCACACCACGCTTTTCGTGCGCGGCATCTCCTGTATCGTGCCAGGCATCAAGGGTTACACCGAGAACGTCGAGGTCGTTTCAATCGTTGGACGCCTGCTCGAGCACAGTCGTATCTATGGCTTCGGCGTAGCTGAAGATATGGAGATCTATCTTTCGAGCGCCGACCTCATGACGCGCAATATGGATAAGCGCGTTGAGATCGCTTGGCCGATCCTCAATCCCGCTTTGAAGGAGATCGTGCTCGACTATTTGGATGTTTCGCTTTCCGACACGGCAAAGCTGCGCATGCTCGAGTCGAACCTCGAATATACGCCGCTCGAATACTTCGCCGAAGAGACGTCGGATGGACGCATCGAATCCTTCGATTCGCAGGCGTTCCTCATCCATAAGGCCGAAGTTGATTTCGAAGACTCGGTGGTCAACCGTGAAGAGGGAGCGATCGCACGCGCAGCCCGCTCTCACATCAATCACATCATCGAAGAACCGCGTGCGACTTCGCGTGAAGATGTTGATGGCAACCTTCAGAGTTCGATCGATCTCGAGGTTCCCTATCCGCTCGAAGTCAACCTCACCGAAGGTGAGCCTGGCGTGGTAACGAGCAAGAACGCGCAGGCGATCGACATCGAGACGATCTCTCACGATGAAGAGCCACAGGAAGCTACTGCGCCTGTAGCGGAACAGCAAGCAGTGCCCGAATCGGATCGTGCAGCTATCGCTGAGAAAGCTACGCGCATCACCTCGCGCCTTCAATCCGAAGGAACAGTTGCTTCTACAGTGCCCACCGCCGCTTCAGCCGCTATGGCACCTCGAGATCCGCTAGGCCGCCTGCAGGTGCCCCTGCCGCTCGAACGCAAGCGCCTGTTGCGCCTGAAGAGGTGAGCCTGAACCTCGGCCGCACCCCTGCTTCTGTTGCATCCTCCCCCGAAACGGTGCTTGCCTCTGAACGATCGGCGAGCACCTCTACTACGGCTCAGGGCACAGAGTCATTAGAACAAGCTGTTCAGAGCACCCCTGAAAGCACGGTTACCGGAGCATCCGCTGTTGCAGCTCCAGCAGAAGCACCAGAGACGGTTTCACAACAAGAAAGCACACCGCAGCAGCCCGAAACCTCAGCTGCTTCAGATGTGAGCACACCGGAAGCGAAAGAGTCCGACAAAAAAGCAACGGTGATCCCTCCTGCTGAGGTCGAGATCCTGCCGCGCGATAGCGAACCCGCTACCGTAGAGATTCAGCTTGTCGAGCAGTTCCCGAAGAAACCGAATTTCTGGAAGCGCTTGAAATTCCTCTTCACCGGCCACTTCTAAAAAGGATTTCATTCAATTGAGTTTTGCCCATCTCGGCGCATATTGCTTTCTAAATCTTTTAGCAAATTGCGCCAACCGGGTTTGTCAGCATCCATCCATTTTTCGAAGGTTGTAACGCTCACATCAAGAAGCACTGCTGCTTTTTTGCGCGATAATTCTCCACGCATGAACTGTTGGCTAATCTCTTGATAGCTATTTGGTCTCTCTATCGCAGGGCGACCAAAGCGAACACCGCGTGCTTTAGCCAATGCGATCCCCTCGGCCTGACGCTGCCTTATATTCTCACGCTCGATTTGAGCCACATAACTTAAAATCTGCAACACCAGATCTGCAATAAAAGCACTTGTTAAACCTTGTGCTTGATTGCGCGTATCAAGCAATGGCATATCAAGCACCACAATCGCACACCCCATGCCTTTAGTGATCAACCTCCACTGCTCGATGATCTCATCGTAATTGCGGCCAAGTCGATCGATACTCTTGACCACCATAACGTCACCAGGACGCATCAAGCGCATCAGACGGCGATAAGACGGACGATCAAAATCCTTGCCACTCGCACTATCTGAATATATAAAACGCTCCTCTACGGGGAAGCGCTTCAAAGCCTCAAATTGTCGTGCAAGATTCTGATCGCGCGCTGATACTCGCGCATACCCATACGTGATTCCTGTGTTCATTCATCAACCCCCTCAACGAGTCCTGGCATGTTGCCCTGGCATTATGTCATCGTGAGTTAAAGGTATGCAAGTAATAGAAAAACGAGGAGAGACCTCCTCGTTTTAATAAATGACCACGCCGTTTTTCTCGAAATGTTGATAATCCTTTTGATTATCCCAGTGTCCGCCCCATCTGAAACCATGCTCCATGAACAAGTTATAAAGAAGATCTTCTTCTTCGATCTTGTAAGGAAAATCTGCAGAACGATTAGCGTATGCACTTGCCCCTGGCGGGGATACGTATCCTGTGCTCGGTATACAATACGGGTTGTAGTAGGGGTTAATATCAAGAGCAAGTCCGCGTGCATGATTTGAAAGGGTGTTTGTACCCGCCACAACACGGAAGTTAAAACCTGAAGTATTGTTGTCTGCCATACTTGCTCTATCATCAGCATCGTAATCATCCACTAGACGCATGCGCTCTATGGGATAATCCGCCTGATAAAGTTCATGGAATATTTCGCATATCTCATCAGCAATACTCTCATGCATAACTAATTCACCCGTGAGGATATCGCCTTCAAAGTTCTTATGCAAAACGCGAATATAGCGCAATTCATCACGTGGAATAGTACAGTTTTTCTTATAGCTTTTGCCATCCATACGTGCAAACACTTCGTCTGAAATAGGTGCTACCGTAAAGCAGGCGTCCTCTCCGTAAGCCGTAACCTCATCAAGAGATAAGGAAGTCTCAGCTGGCAAATCTGAAGGATCTGGCGTATCAAGCACTCTTTGGGGTGTTACCGCTTCCGGTTGAACAACTGCAGGAGTGGCATTATCAGAAGTATCTTGCATAGCCCCTTGAGTACATCCAGCAGCTAACAAGCATACGCTTAGCATGAGAGCAGAGATAAGAATGCCACGCTTCATCATGATATCTTTACCTCGGCTATGCAGCAGTCATTAAAATTTGCGCCACGATACACTGAGTCGATCGTAATACATACGAATGTTGTATCAATGGGTTGTGACAACGTAAGGGTTTGGAACTGTCCACGCAAATCCTGCATCATAAAGGTCTGCGAACCGCCATCGTAGGATATGGTTACCTGTCGCGGTCGATTGTTCTTATAGTAAACATCAGATCCATCTTTATAGAGCTTAGGATATCCACCTGCGATACTCACTGAGCTCACATGCTGAGGGGTATTTGCAATAAACTCGATCCACTCTCCCGTGCCATCACTTGGCGATCCTTCATTCCAGGCAGTATCCAGCGCACCATCCATCGCATTTCTTCCGCTGTAATCCGATGTTGTTTTATCTGGTGCAAGAACACTAGAAGTTTCAACCATAGTGAATTCTGGTGGTGCAGTAATTACTGAAGGCGTTGCGGTATGTGAGGGCTCCTCAGCAGGCGTGCTAGTGGACGAAGTAGAAGAATCTTCTGTTTGCTCTTGAACAGGTGTGTTGCTTTCACCTTCTCCTACAGGGTTTTCGTCTTGAGTGAAAATCACAACTGCGACGATAACAGCAACCACTACAATAGCAAACACTACAAAAATCAGCCATTTTCTTTGCTGCTGCGAAGCTTGTGCTCCTTGTGCCATTTGGACATCTTCAACTGGAGCTCCGCAATTTTCGCAGAAGATGCTTCCTGGTTCGAGCTGGCTGCCACAATTAGTGCAAAAAAGTTCACTCATCTGCTCTTTCCCTCTCTGTTTATGCCCGATTCCTAACGACCGTCATGGGTTCTTGTCGATTGATAATTGGAAAGATAGGTTGAAAACGCTGAAGAGGTATCGCTATTTCCCTTGCGCCATGCTTTATGATCGATGATCGTACTTTCGAATCCATAATAGGCATCAATATAGGCAATAAGATTATCGAGCGCCTCAAGCTGCGCTTCAGGATACGATGTCGTATCTCCGCTATGAACGAGCTCTATGCCAATTGACCATGCATTCATACCGTAGTCGGGCAGTCCAATAGCTTTGGTGCCACGCATATCATCTCTACCATCCTCAACAACACCATACTTGTCGTTATGTCCTGCATTTCCGTAACCAGCATGGTGAGCAATCTCATCTAGAGGAACGCACTGCACGATCGATCCATCTTTACCGATAACAAATTGAGCAGCAATGAGATTTCCATTTCCTTCCCACCAATCAACCACCGATTGAGGTGAACCAGTTCCTTCGGTGTCATGCAGTACGATGTATTTCTGATAAGCTGCGGTTTTAGATCCATGTGATAACGAAGGTCGATAACTCACAGTCAAATTAAGATTCTTGCGTAGATCTTCTGCAGTTGGCTCATTGTTGATAGGTTCTTGTACTGCAGGTTCTTCTACCACCGTGGGATAGTAAACCTCAGATGATTCACCAGAAGAGGTTTTACCATCAAGGGAGTTTTGCTCGGACAAGCTACAACCTGTCAGCCAAGTAAGAGCCATAGAAAAAAGAAGGACAAATAGTACGACTGTAATTGAGCGAAAGCACACTAATGCAAGTCTATTTCTCTTATTGGATTTAAGATAAATCATGCTGATTTCGCCTTAGAGACTTAAAAGTGACTATCGCGATATGACTGCATAAGCTTGACATTTGCGTTTTCAAATTGGTTGAAACGGGATTTCACAACATCTTGATTAACTTCATTGCCTTGGTACCAAGGTCGCGATTCAAAATACTGCTTCTCAGAAGCTGACTGTTGAAAGATATAGCCGTTTCTCGCATAGATTTCGTTGATGGCGCGCTGGAGCTGATCGTCTGACAGGAAATACAAGTCTTCTTCAGTCAAATATGTCGTGCTGCTGTAAGGTAATACGCTGGTTGGATCAGTCGCCGGATCCATAGAAGAAGTAGCAGGGACTGAGGATGGATTGGCGTTCTCTCTCCACTTCGCATAAAACGTTATAGTCTCGGGGTCGCTACTCGTGATGGTATAAGGAAATGTAATTGGTTTCGTAAGATCGGAATCCAAATACCAGCCCTCAAAGGTTGAACCAGTGCGCGTTGGATCTTCTGTCATCTCGATAATAGTTCCCGATTCGTAAGTCTCACTCTTGTAACGAGAACCTCCGAACGTCTCAAAAACGATCTCGTGCTGGGCGACATCAGTCGTCTGCGCTTCTTCTTGGTTTCCTGATCCAAACGCAAAAGCAATCGCTATACCTACAACGACTAAAGCAAGTACAACAACAGTAATCACAATAGGTGCTTTTGAACTCTTTTTTTCTTTTACAGGCGCTTGCTGTACTGACTGCGCTTGCACCGAAGCAGGCGCCGAATTCGTAACGTTCGGCATTGGAGTTGTTTGTGCTGGAGGGACAATGCCCACACCTACTTGAGTCTCCTCTTCAAGAAGAGACTCACCACAATTGCCGCAGAAAGCAGATCCGTCTTCAACTTCGTTACCGCAATTTTGACAGAACATATTCATCCTTTCCTGATCAGCAATAGCTTCGCGAACCAACTACTGCGATTACCCTAGAGAGCTGTACCGCATCCCTTGCAGAACTTTGCATCTGGCTTGTTTTGGGTCCCGCAGTTGGGGCAAGCCTTCACTGCTGGTGCAGTTGGCTGATTTCCCTTCATAGAGCTTTTAATCGAATTGAAAGTATCAGCAAGCGCCTCGGTCGCCATACGGTCATCCGTTGTTGCTTCAATAAAACCGCGAGTAACTTGAACCTCTTTAAGGACGCTCAAGCTTTCGTTCATCTTGAAGAACAGAAGCGCAATCTCGTATCCGATACGCAGAAAAACTTCGCCTGCTATAGCCAGGACAACACTTCCAACAATTCCTCCTACAATCAAACGCACATCAAGTTGCGTGATACCGAAAAGAAGCGAAAGAATAAGTAAAATAAGAGCGCTCCCAAGAACCCCTAGCGCGTTAAGCCCATAAAAGAATTGAAGGATCTTTGGCGAGATAAGCCTATCGAACCTGAACAAAGATTTGAGATACCCCTGAGTCTTCACCATCCCCATGAATTCACTAAATGAACAGGTGGAGATATAAACTTTATATATAAAGACTGCTCCAACAATGCAAGCAATTGATATGATCGCTGAAACTATAAAAGCAATGATTAGAATAAATTGGTTCATGAGTACTTCTTTCTATTAACGGATATTTTCTACTTCAGAATCTTTTGATACTTAGCTACACTTGCTGCCGCATGAGGTACAAAACTTTTGCCCATCCTTCAAAGGGGATCCGCAGTTTGCGCAGAAGCTTTGAGCGCTAGAGATAACGGGCGATTGACTTCCTGCTGCATTGTCAGTCGCTTGATCAGCAGGAGCAGACGACGGGCTTTCAACCTCTTCACCTCGCAAGAAACGTTGCATATTCTCAAATTCATCAGTTTGGCAAAACCGCCTCAATTCAAGAGCGCGATAAGCATTGAGAGGATGAGTTGCTCCAAGCGCATGAAGTATAACTTCAAAAACCCTATTAGTTGTACTCCCTTGGATTGCTTGCTCGTACTCTATTGCTTGCTTCATGAAAAGTTCTTTATCAATGTTCAAGTCAAGACTGTCCCAGCCACCTGCAAGCTCAAGGCACATATTTTCAACAATATCCGATGATCCCAGTGCAATAGCTGCTGCTCGATCTGCTGTATACTCGCTCGCTCTGCTCCACGTAAGAAATGCAGCTTGAAGACCCACGCTCACCAGGCCACCAACACCAGGTAATACTGCTGCAGCACCGCTTAGCACCAAATCTCCCATTGTGTGATAGAGAACATGATGGCTCGCAATATGGCCACATTCGTGAGCAAGAATAGCTCGAATTGTATCGTCTGAGCAATTCTGGAGCGTTCCAGCATTAATTACGATGATGGGTGAAGATTCATTAGTTGTATAAGCGTTCATTTCGCCATCATTTGATAGATACAACGTTGGAATTTCAATGCCAAGCTTTTCACATATGGGAGGTACCATCTCATAGTACTCAGGCAACTGGTGTGGTGTGATTTCGACATGGGTCGATTTGGTTTGAATATACCAAATGCGTTCATCAAAAAATTTCATAAAGGCCTTCATGAGCGGGGTGAAACCCGGAATCGATTTGAGGGCATTTAACGCTTGTTGATCCAAATCATGCTGATAGTGTGATGCGTCAATATAGGGCATAAACAAGATCTTTCTTATCTAAGCAATTACTAGGATTTAGCCCTAGAACCATGGCCTGTTTCCAACAACGTAGATTTCATAGAAAGCCTGATCGCTCTTAGTAAGGTAGATGATGCCCTCAATTAGACCAATCACCGCCATAGCAAGTGGACCAACAATCACGATGGCGCCAATAAGAGCTACGAGAAGCATGATAATTCCGGCTTGCATATAGCCAAGATAAAACTTATGAATACCAAAACCACCTAAGAAGATTCCGAGAAGGCCTGCCACAACTTTACTCTTCTGTTTTGGTACAGCTGCTGTATTGGGTGCTTGGTAGGTATACGCGTTTTGCGCAGCGCGCTGAGCAGCATTCTGAGCCTCATATCCCACAGGGTTAGGCGCTTCGTATGATCCCGGTTGAGGGGCTGCATACGAATTATTAGGCTGGGGTGTTCCCTGCGAATTAGCCTTAGGAGTCTCATAAGAAAAGGACATAATGCTCCTTCCAGAAAAGTAGACATTTTCTTGAAAAGACAAAATGAGCAGGTATAATGTATCGAGATTGGGAAAAGTATTGAATTCTAAGGTCTAATCGACCTACACAGAGCTTCCCGTAAATGTCTACTTTTCTAAGAAGCAGTGCAAGAATTGAAACGCAGGCTTCTTTTCAGCCCACACGTTTTAGCTGCCCTTTTTTCGGTTTTCATGGTTCAACGTTTGCGCCGCCCGTAAGCTGATCCCTTGCGGGCGGTTTTCTTTAGCTCACCCATAACGTCAGATTCTGACTTACCTTCCAACTGAATACGCAGCGAAACGATCTCGTCGCGCAAGGTGGCTGCCTTCTCGAAGTCCATCGCCTGCGACGCTGCGATCATCTCGTTCTCCATGTCGGAGATAACGCGCATGACCTCACCACGAGAGAGATTCGCAAGCTCGCGGTTGACCTCTTCAGCACTTCGTTCGTCATCGCCACCCAGCTGATCGGTGATGTCATTGATACCTTTACGGATAGTGGTGGGAACGATGCCATGCTCTTCGTTGAAGGCGATCTGGAGCGAACGTCTGCGCTCAGTCTCCTTGATAGCGCGGCTCATCGAGTCGGTCATCACATCGGCGTACATGATGACCTCACCTTCCGCATTTCGTGCGGCGCGGCCGATCGTCTGAATGAGCGACCGATGATTGCGCAAGAAACCTTCCTTATCGGCATCAAGGATGGCCACGAGCGAAACCTCGGGTAGGTCGAGGCCTTCGCGCAGCAGATTGATGCCTACGAGCACATCGAACTCGCCTAAGCGCAAGTCACGCAGGATCTCAACGCGTTCGATCGTGCCGATATCAGAATGCATATAGCGCGCCTTCACGCCCTGATCGAGCAGATATTCGGTAAGGTCTTCAGCCATGCGCTTCGTGAGCGTAGTGATGAGCACGCGCTCCTTCTTCTCCACGCGTATCTTCGCTTCGTCAATGATGTCGTCAATCTGCGATTTGATCGGCTTCACCGTGATCTTGGGATCGAGAAGACCGGTCGGACGAATGATCTGCTCGACCACGCTCTCGCTCACGCGCTCTTCGTAATCGCCAGGCGTGGCAGAGGTGTAGATGAACTGTGGGATGCGCTCTTCGAATTCATCGAAGCGCAGAGGACGGTTATCCAAGCACGAAGGCAAGCGGAAGCCGTGCTCTGCAAGCGTGGTCTTGCGTGAGCGGTCGCCTTCATACATGCCGCGTACCTGCGGCACCGTCACGTGACTCTCATCGATAAAACAGACGAAGTCTTCCGGGAAATAGTCGATGAGCGTATAAGGAGGCACACCGGGAGCGCGCCCATCCAGATGGCGTGAATAGTTCTCGATGCCTGAGCAGAAGCCCATGGTCTCAATCATCTCAAGGTCGTAGGTGGTACGCATTTCCAAGCGCTGCGCTTCGAGCAGCTTGCCCTCTTTGTTGAACTCTTCTAGACGCTGCTGGAGTTCAGTGCGGATCGTATCGAGTGCTCGTTCGATCGCAGGCCGTGATGCCACATAGTGCGTTGCGGGCCAAACAGGCAGTGCCTCGAATTCGGTGATGACCTCCCCAGTCACCTTATCGACTTCAGCGATGAGCTCGATCTCGTCGCCCCAAAATTCCACACGAAGCGGATTGTCGGAATACGGCGGGAAGATATCGAGGGCATCGCCGCGCACGCGGAATGTTCCGCGTTGCAGGTCGTAGTCGTTGCGATCGTATTGGATATCGATGAGCTTCATGATGAGCTCGTCGCGATCTTGCTCGACTTCCTTATCCAAGAACACGGCCATGCCTGCATATTCAGCAGGAGAACCGATACCGTAGATGCACGATACCGAAGCGACCACGATCACATCGCGCCGCGAGAGTAACGCAGAAGTTGCTGCATGACGCAGCTTCTCAACCTCCTCATTGATGGATGCATCCTTTTCGATGAACGTATCGGTGGTGGGAACATAAGCTTCCGGCTGATAATAGTCGTAGTACGAAACGAAGTAGACTACGGCATTGTTCGGAAAGAACTCCTTGAGCTCGGCTGCGAGCTGAGCCGCGAGCGTCTTGTTCGGAGCCAGGATGAGCGTAGGACGCTGGATGGCTTCGATCGTCTTTGCGACCGTATAGGTCTTTCCGGACCCCGTTACACCGAGCAAGGTTTGGTAACGCATGCCCGCTTCGATATTCTTCGCAAGCTGCTCGATCGCTTCTGGCTGATCGCCAGCTGGCTCGAATTCGGAAACCACTTCGAAGGGCTGATTTGAAAGGCGCGTGACCGGCAACTTCCCTTCCATCTGAGCGCCATCGATATTCTGAAGGTGACTCATTTTGCAGCCTCGTTCTTGAAGCTCTCCCACCAAAGCGCGATCTCATTCTCGAAGTCTTCGATCGTGCCATTGTTGGTGAACACCACATCAGCGATCGCTTCCCGTTTGCTATCGGGAACCTGATTCTTCAAGCGGTTGCGCGCATCTTCTTCGGTAAGTCCACGGCCGACCAGACGCGCAATACGCACCTCTGGCGTAGTGACCACTGCGAGCACCACATCAGCGTTCTTGTAGAAATCATCGCGACCATCGAGGATAGCCATCTCGAGCGCAACGAAATCATGCGTTTTCGCGAGTTCGTCAAGCTGACGCAGCGATTCAGCGTACACGCGCTTCAAGGTGACCGAATCGAGTAGCGCGGTCATCTCGGGGGAAACGAATGCTTTCGCCGCAAGAGCGGGACGCATCACGTTGCCTTCATCATCGAAGATGTCGTTGCCGAACTTCTCTGCCAGTTCGGCTTTGGTGTCCGCGAAGGTGAGCACCTCATGACCGACTTTGTCGGCTTCGACCGTCACAACACCCTGGCTGCGCAAAAAATCGAGCAACGTTGATTTCCCTGACCCGATACCACCGGTTATGAAGATACGTTTTGCCATAGATGCCACCTTGAATGTTGAATGTTGAACGACGCACTACTTGGTGCGCTACGTCACTCTATATTACCTTTGATCATCTACGCATCTTACGCGCTAAATGTTACGGTGTCGATGATACCACCGCCTATGAGTACGCTCCCTTGATAAAACGCACAACATTGACCTGGCGCGGTGAGGGTCTGAGGCTCGAAGAACTCAACGCGTACGCGACCTACGTCAAATGAAGGATCGCCATCAGTTTGATGATCGGATGAATGGTCGGCCTCGAGTGAACGATCCGTGCCAAGTGGAATAACGCGCGCAAGCGCAGGTTTTGAACGATAACGGATCTTCACGCTGCATGGCTCGCTAGGACAAGGAAGCATCCAGTTCGGGGCGCGCACCTCAACTGCTGAGATGAACGCTCGATCCTTAGGAGCGATCGTGACCGATTTGGCTTGCGCATCCTTGTCGACCACGAAATAAGGCTCCCCCATCGCAACACCCAAGCCTTTTCGCTGTCCGAGCGTGAAATGATGGATGCCGTGATGCGTGCCCACCACTTCCCCATCGCGCGTCATGATCGGCCCTGGATCATCCGTGATGCCTTGCTCTATCAGAAAATCGCGATAATCCCCCGCCACGAAGCAAAGGTCTTGGCTCTCAGGGCGGTTAGCGACCGGCATCCCCTGATCAAGCGCATATTGACGCACTTCTTGTTTGGTATACCCTCCCAGAGGTAGAACCAAACGCAAAAGCTGATCTTGCTTTAGCAAGGAGAGCATGTAGGTTTGGTCCTTTGCTTCATCGAGTGCGCGCTTGAGCGTAAACCGATGAAGCGCCGTGTCTTCTACCACTCGCGCGTAATGACCGGTTGCGATCTTCTCGCAACCCAGCTCGTCAGCTGCCTGGCACAGAACGGGAATCTTGCAGAACCGATTGCAGGTCACGCATGGTGCGGGAGTAAGACCTTGTGCGCAGTCGGTAATGAACGGGTCGATCACCTGTTCACGAAAAACTTCGCGCACATCATAGACCACGTGATCGATACCGAGCACACGACACACCGATTCAGCCGCAGCGATCGTGCTCGACTTCTCGGATGCCGTTCCTGCATCGGCATCATTGAAGACGCAAGTCACCCCTGTCACGCGGTAACCTTGTGACAAAAGAAGAGCGGCTGAGGTTGCGCTATCAACCCCGCCGCTCAAACCTAGTGCAATATGTGCCTTAGAGCTATTCAGCGTCTTCGGCTTCTTCCTTCGGCTCGGGTTCATCGACATCGATCTCGATACCGAGGTCTTCCGCAGCTGCCTTCATGGAGAGCGAGATACGACGACGGTCGGTGTTCACGTCCATGACCTTAACCTTCACTTCGTCGCCAACGCTCACAACCTGGTTCGGTGAATCGATGTGCTTCATTGCCATCTCAGAGATATGAACGAGACCCTCAACGTTGTCGCCCAGTTCGATGAAGGCGCCGAACGGAACGATCTTGGTCACGCGACCATCAACGATGGTGTCGACCGGATAGACCTCAACAAGCTTGATCCAAGGATCTTCCGTGGTCTGCTTGAGACCGAGGGAAATGCGCTCACGCTGCAGATCGACGTCGAGCACCTCAACCTCAACCTCTTCGTTGACCTTAACGACCTCAGAAGGATGGTTGACATGGCTCCAAGAGAGCTCGGAGATGTGGATAAGACCGTCGATGCCGCCGAGGTCGACGAATGCGCCGAAGTCGACGATAGAGGAAACGGTGCCCTTGAGGCGCATGCCCTTCGAGAGCTTCTCGAGGATCTCTGCACGCTCGTTCTTGCGGCCTTCTTCGAGAAGAACACGACGAGAAAGAACGACGTTGTTGCGGTTACGATCCATTTCGATGACGCGCGCTTCGATCTCGGTGCCCAGATAAGCGGTGAGATCCTTCACGCGGCGGAGATCGACGAGAGATGCCGGCAGGAAGCCACGCAGACCGATGTCGAGGATAAGACCACCCTTAACGACTTCGATAACTTCACCGGTGACCACTTCGCCAGCCTTGAATTTGTCCTCGACCTGAATCCAAGCACGCTCGTACTCTGCGCGCTTCTTGGAGAGGATGAGACGACCATCTTTGTCTTCCTTCTGGAGAACAAGTGCCTCGAGGCGATCGCCCAGCTCAACGACCTCAGAAGGATCAGCGTCTTTGCGGATAGAAAGTTCACGAGCAGGAATAACACCTTCGCTCTTGAATCCGATATCAACGAGCACTTCATCATGCTCGATCTTGACAACGGTGCCGTCGATGAGATCGCCTTCGTCGAATTCCGTAAGCGTTCCATCGATCATCTTGTTCATTTCATCTTCTGAAATGTCGTCGAATTCAATAACGGACGTGTTTTTAATGTCGGTCAAAACGGACCCCTTTCGAATACGGGGACCTTTGCTCATGATTGCAGTTACATTTACCATGTATGTCGCACTCGAAACGGGTGCTTACAACAAACATGTCTCGCAGGTCCAATACAAAACATCTGCCGTACGTGGCAGACTGCGTAAGTATAGCACAGCACGCCTTGCGTACAGCAAGAGAAACGGCGAAAACATCACAAGATTACCCGGCAAGCGCACCGGTGAATCTTGTTGTATCAAATGACTGCAAAACTTTACACGAAATGCTGCAAGCGGCGCTTCTCAATGAGGTCTTCACTCACCCGTTTTCGCTATCGCTTATCCGAGCAAGTCAGATAAGCGATGCGCTTCACTGCTTCGGACAGCCTATTACAAATTAAGTATGCGGACTCAGAGTTCGTTCAGTATCTCATTGGGAAGCGCTGCTTTTGCTTGACTGGGAAAACCGTCAATCAGTTGCTTCGAGGTCTACGAGCCAAAGAGCTTGCAGGTTATCGATCGTTTTAAGCTGGCCGAGCACATCTTCAGTGAGCGCCGACTCGATATTCATGAACACCATGACCAGATCGGAGTCTTCGAGCGTGCTCACTTGCATGGTGGTGATGTTCACGTTCGCATTACCAAGGATCGTGCCGATCGTGCCCACACGACCAGGTGAATCGACATACTGCATGATGAGCACGTGCTTGGCAGGCGTAAGGTCGCATTGGTAACCCATGAACGAGACGATACGCGGTGTGTGTGCAAGTCCTGAGATAGTTCCCACGATCGAATCGCCATCGGCGGCAACCTCAACACTCGAAGAATACTCGAGCGCATCTGCGTTGGAATGATGCTCGATGCGGATGCCATGACGTTGCGCGATCGTGTCTGCGGTGGTGGGTGTTACACGCGCACGAGTCTTGCCAAGCAGATAGCCATCGAGCACACTTGCGCTCAAGTAACCCGTGTCGAGCCCTGCAAGCACACCAGCCGTGGTGACCGAGAGCACTGCCGGCAATTCGCCGCGCTTCACCTGAGAGAGCATCGAGCCGATGAGCTTGCAAACTTGCGCATAGGGCGCGAGCAGCTCAAGGTCTTCGCTTGAGATGTAAGAGCCATTGACCGAGGTAGGCACGACCGAACCCTTCAGGCCCTCATCCACGTATTCAGCGATCTGTGTGCCGGCACGATACTGTGCTTCACGCGTGAGCGCGCCAAGGTGCGGCGTGATGGTGGCCTGCTTGAATTCATGAAGCGGACTATCGTAGCAAGGCTGCTCGGTCCATTCATCGATGCCACAGGCCGCCACCTTCCCTGCTGCCACGAAATCCGAAAGCGCTTTAACGTCGTAGATGCCACCCTGCGCTACATTCACGAGGATGACGCCATCCTTCATCTGAGAGAACTCTTCGGGACCGAACATGCCGATAGTCTCATCGGTAGCCGGCGTATGCACCGTGATGAAATCTGCGAGAGGTAAGACATCTTCGATCGTATCGTAGAGCGTAACGCCCAACTGACCAGCACGTTCACGCGAGCAATACGGATCATAGGCGATGACTTCCATGCCGAACGCATGAGCGCGATCGGCCACGAGTCCACCGATGCGACCGAGGCCGAAGATGGCGAGCGTCTTATGGTAGAGCTCGGTGCCCGTGAAATCACGGCGATTCCAACCGCCAGCTTTCATGCAGGCATCTGCTGCTGCCACGTTGCGCGCAGCTGCGAGCATGAGCGCCATGGTATGTTCAGCAGCCGAGACGGTATTCGAGACCGGCGCATTGCATACGATCACGCCATAGGCATTGGCAGCTTCGATGTCGATATTATCGATGCCCACGCCAGCACGACCGACCACGCGCAGCTTCTTGCCGATCTCGAAGATCTCACGATCGACCTTCGTTGCGGAACGCACGATGAGTGCATCATAGTCTTCGATGATGTCGAGCAGTTCTTCCCGGGAAAGATCGAACTTGCAATCGACCTCGTATCCTTTTTCTTTCAGGATCTCGATGCCTGCTGGAACGATCTCTTCTGTGATCAAGATCTTCTGCGCCATAAGAACTCCCTGCATGTTTTTACCTGCGCTAAGATAAGCGCAATTTGCGTTGATTCCCATCATAGCGGAAAGCCGCGCAAGAAGAAAACGACCGCCCTCCTATAAGGAAGACGGTCGTTTAAAAGATCGAGTTAGGTCGAACTTATTTCTGAATCCAGCTGAAGAGGGAGCGGAGCGTCTCGCCCACTTCTTCGATCTGAGAAGCGTTCTCAGCTTCGCGGTTTGCAAGCAGCTTCTTCTGACCATTCTTGGAATCCTCGATGAATTCATCAGCGAACGAACCGTCCTGGATGCGCTTCAGGATCTCTTTCATAGCAGCCTTGGAAGAATCGGTGATGACCTTCTCGCCTGCATAGTAATCACCATATTCAGCGGTGTTGGAGATGGAGTAGCGCATCTTCTTCATGCCGCCTTCGTACATAAGGTCGACGATGAGCTTGACCTCATGGAAGCACTCGAAATATGCCATCTCGGGCGGATAACCTGCCTCGACGAGCGTCTCGAAGCCAGCCTGGATAAGAGAGGTAAGGCCACCGCAGAGAACGGCCTGCTCACCGAAGAGGTCGGTCTCAGTCTCGTTCTTGAACGTGGTCTCGATAACGCCAGCACGAGCGCCACCGATGCCCCATGCATACGAAAGCGCAACATCCATAGCCTGACCGGAAGCATCCTGCTCAGCACAGATGAGGCACGGAACGCCTGCACCTTCCTGATAAACACGGCGAACCATGTGACCCGGACCCTTAGGAGCGATCATGATGACATCGACATCTGCAGGGGGCTTGATGTAGCCGAAGTGGATGTTGAAGCCATGAGCGAATGCGAGCGTGTCGCCAGAGTTCAGGTTAGGAGCGATGCTCTGCTCGTAGATCTCTGCCTGCTTCTCATCGGGAGCGAGGATCATGATAAGATCTGCTTCCTTTGCAGCATCAGCAACGGTCATGACCTTGAGGCCTGCCTCTTCAGCAGCCTGCCAGGACTTGGAACCTTCACGCAGACCAACGCGCACATCGCAACCAGAATCCTTCAGATTCAGCGCATGAGCATGACCTTGAGAGCCATAGCCGATAACGGCGATCTTCTTACCCTGAATGAGCTCCGGATTTGCGTCCTGCTCGTGATAGATGGTTACAGCCATGTTCTTTCCCTTCTTCTAATGACTGATGTTTCCTGTATATGAAGATACATTATAGTATCAACTCACCTTTGAACCGCGCGACATCGCGATAAGGCCCGTACGGATGATCTCTTTGATTCCGTAAGCGCGAAGCAGATCCTCGATGCCTTTGAGCTTATCCTCCGAACCCGTGATCTCGATCGTGAGCGAAGTCTTGCCCACATCGACGATATTGGCACGGAAGATGTTGGCGATCTCGATGACTTCGCTACGCTTATCGGGCGTAACGTGTACCTTGATGAGCACCAGTTCGCGCTCAAGAGCAGCGGTTTGCGTAAGGTCGGTGATCTTGTGCACCGAAATGAGCTTGTGAAGCTGCTTGGTGATCTGCTCATAGGCGATCTCGTCGGCCTCCATGCTGATCGTGATGCGCGACATCGTGGGGTCTTCGGTCGGACCGACCGAAAGGCTCTCGATATTGAATCCGCGACGCGAGATAAGTCCCGCAACACGGCTCAATACACCAGATTTGTTCTCTACGAGCACTGAAAGGACGTGTCTCATGATTACTTCTCCTCCTTGCGCTCGTCGATCAATTCGCCGTTCGGACCGACCTTGATGTAGCCGAACATCTCTGTGAGCGGCGCTCCCGCTGGAACCATGGGGAACACGTTCTCGTCGCTATCGATGCGCATATCGAGCAGTGCCGGACGATCCGCTTCGATCAGGCGCTTCAGCGCGCCTTCCAGGTCTTCAGGCTTCTCAACGCGTTCGGCCTGCCAGTTGTACGCTTCTGCCACCTTCACGAAATCGGGAAGGTCGGGCAGGATCGTTTCACTGTAGCGTTCATCGTAGAACAGGTTCTGCCACTGATGCACCATGCCAAGCACCGAGTTGTTCATGATGAGCACCTTCACATTGATGCCGTAATACGATGCCGTGGTCATCTCCTGGATGTTCATCTGATAGGAGCCATCGCCCGCGATGCAGACGACCTCCTTCTCTGGGCAAGCGACCTTAGCGCCAATAGCTGCGGGGAAGCCAAAGCCCATCGTGCCAAGACCACCACTGGAGAGGAACGTGCGCGGAATATCGCGCGCGATATGCTGCGCGGCCCACATCTGGTGCTGTCCAACCTCGGTGGTGACGATGCTGTTGTTCTGATCGAGCATATCCGAGAGAAGGTCAAGCGCACCTTCGGGCGAGATCGTGCCATTCTCTGTGGCAACGCCTGGGCTGTAGAAGGGGTGGTTATCGCGCCATTCGTTGATCTGCGCCATCCATTCAGCCGTGATAGGCTCAAAATCGCCGTCTTGTTCGATGAGCTCTTGCATACCCGCCAAAACAACCTTGGCATCGCCCACTACGGGAATCTGCGGCAAACGATTCTTGCCGATCTCTGCCGGATCGATATCGACATGGATGACCTTCGCATCGGGCGCGAAGTCAACGAGCTTGCCCGTTACGCGATCAGAGAAGCGCGAGCCAATGGCAATGAGCAGGTCTGCGTTCTGCACGGCATGATTCGCATAGTACGAACCGTGCATGCCCACGTGCCCAAGATTGAGCGGATTGGATGCCGGGAATGCGCCTTTTGCCATGAGCGTGGTGACCACCGGGATCTGCAGCGCCTCTGCGACCGAGAGCAGCTCCTCTTCGGAGTTCGAAGCGATGATACCGCCGCCGATGTAGAGGACCGGGCGTTTCGCTTCCTTCATCATGTCCACAGCCTGACGGATCTGGCGTGCATTGCCTTTCACCGTTGGCTTATAGGAAGGAATGTGCACATCGGCTGGATAGTTGAACTCAACCTCCATGCCGCACAAATCTGAAGGAACATCGATGAGCACCGGACCTGGACGGCCAGAATTCGCGATATAGAACGCTTCACGGAAGGTATTCGTGAGCTCGTTGATATCTTGAAGAAGATAACTGTGCTTCACGACCGGCATCGTGATGCCCACGATATCTGACTCCTGGAACGCATCCGTTCCGATGATGCTACGGGGCACCTGACCCGTGATGACGACCATGGGAACGCTATCCATATAGGCCGTTGCGATACCCGTGACGGTATTCGTAGCACCAGGGCCGCTGGTCACGATAACGACACCCGTCTTGCCCGTTGCACGCGCATAACCATCAGCCTCATGTGCCGAACCCTGCTCGTGACGAGAGAGAATGTGCCTGATCTTCTTGGAATCGTAGAGCGCATCGTAGATCTTGATGGCTTGTCCTCCCGGATAGCCGAAGACCGTATCCACACCCTCAGCTTCAAGCGAAGCGATGATGGCCTGAGCGCCGGTCATCACGGTGCCCTGTTTTGCAGTATAGGGACCGAGATTATGTTGTTTTTCGTATTCGTTGTCGATGATCATCCGAAATATGCCCCCTTATCGGCACTGGAAACCAATTTCGCATAACGCGCGAGCACACCAGTTGCGTACTTCGGCTCTGGCTTGGTCCAATTCTGGCGACGTTTTTCAAGCTCCTCATCGGATACCTCAAGGTTCATCGTGCCCTTATCGATATCGATGTCGATGATGTCGCCTTCTTCTACGAGCGCGATCGGACCGCCCGCATACGCTTCAGGGCTCACATGGCCGATAGCCGGGCCCTTCGTTGCGCCCGAGAAACGACCGTCGGTGATGAGCGCGACATCGTGATCGAGACCCATGCCACAGATCGCTGAAGTAGGCGTGAGCATTTCGCGCATGCCAGGACCACCTGCAGGGCCTTCGTAGCGAATGACCACCACATCGCCAGCGTTGATCTTGCCGCCGAAGATAGCTTCGCACGCTTCCTCTTCGCTCTCGAAGACGCGCGCCGGGCCACGATGCTGACGCATGTCATCGGCCACAGCCGATTGCTTGACCACGCCATAGTTCGGAGCCAAGTTGCCTTGCATAACACGCAGGCCGCCAACGGGAGAATATGCCTCCTCGATCGTGCGGACCACTTCCCCATCAACGTAAGGTGCTTCAGCGATCCACTCCGCCATGGTTCCGTGGCAGGTGAGCGCACTTTCGTCGAGCAAGCCGTGACGGCCGAGCTCGCCGATGATAGCAGAAACGCCGCCGACCTTGTTCAGGTCTTGGATATGGAGCGAACTTGCTGGCGCGATACGCGTGATGTTGGGGATCTCGGAGCAGATCTTGTCCCAATCCTCGAGCGTGACCGGGCAACCGGCCGCATGAGAGATAGCGGTAAGGTGGAGCATCGTATTCGTGGAACCGCCGAAGGCCATATCGAGCGCCATGCCGTTATGGATGGCCGCCGCATTGATGATGTCGAGCGCCTTGATGTCCTTCTCGACCAGTTCCATGATCTTCATGCCCGCATGCTTCGCAAGGCGCACGCGCTCGGAATAGACGGCCGGGATGGTGCCATTGCCCGGAAGCGCAATGCCGAGGCCCTCGGAGAGACAGGCGATCGAGTTCGCCGTGAACATGCCCGAGCAGCTGCCACAGGTAGGACAGGCGGTTTCCTCGAAGAACTTGAGATCGGCTTCATCCATCGTGCCTGCGGTCACTTGACCGACCGCGTCGAAGAGCGTGTTCAGGTCGGTCTGATTGCCGCACTTATCCTCGCCTGCGAGCATCGGACCGCCCGAGATGAGGATGGTCGGGATGTTCAAGCGACACGCCGCGATGAGCATACCGGGAACAACCTTATCGCAGCTGGGGATGAGCACCATCGCGTCGAACTGGTGGCCCTGGACCGCACACTCGACCGAGTCGGCGATGACCTCGCGACTCGTGAGCGAATAGCGCATACCTTCGTGGTTCATGGCGATGCCATCGCATACGCCGATCGTGGTCATCTGCACCGGCGTGCCTCCGGCCATGCGCACGCCTGCCTTCACCGCATCAGCGATGGTCTGCAGGTGAATATGGCCAGGGATGATCTCGTTTTGAGAGGAAACGACCGCAACAAGAGGACGATCGAGCTCTTCGTCGGTGAAACCGTCAGCCTTGAGCAAGCTGCGGTGTGGCGCGCGGGCCAATCCTTCTTTGATCGAATCGCTGCGCATGGGCATCACTCCTTCTAAAAAAGAAAATCCTGTGCAGCAAGTTGCATCAGGACCGAAGAAGGTGAGCTTTCATACACAAGCGTATGCGCTCTAGACCAAATACGGGTTGGCTCCGATTCAACTTACCGACTTTTCACTGCTTGAAAGATCATTTCGAGCAGATGAGAAGATTTCAGATGAATAGCTCCGAGGTGCCTTTCGGACCGTCCTTCACTAACTTTCAGCAACCGTTAGCTCTCTGGAGAAGGGTTCGTCCCTACTTTTCCTCATCAACGCTTTTCAAGTAAACATAGTATAACGCCCTTGCGCGATGATGCAAGGCATAAAACGAGGGCCGCCCGAAGGCAGCCCTCGTTTGGTTGTATAGATGCACGATGCGTGCTAGTAATCGAGATCCTGCGGATTGACACGTCCACGGAACGAACGATACACCAGGAAATGATAGAGCAGCACGAGCGGCAAGCCCACACAAGTGATACCCGTCATCCATGCCAAAGTGAGCTCGGATGAAGCCGCATTCATAGCGGTGATGGTCGCACCGACGCTATCGGGCGAGGCAACGACCAAGTTCGGGAACATGGAGGTAGCGAAGAGCATGATGAACATGAAGATGGCCGCACATTGAAGGATAAATGCCACCAGATCGTTCTTCGCACGACCCATGAACCAGGCTGCGACCAAGAGCACCGCAACCAATACTGCAAGCACGATACGCACCCAACCGAGCGCTTCATGCATCTGCGGCTGGATAACCGTGAGCGCGCAGATCGTGAGAACGATGAAGGTGACGAACGAGACCAGTTGCCAAATGGGACGAAGCTTTACGCAACGGTTGTACAGGCTGCTCCCTAGCGGAGCCTTCACGCACTCCCACGAAATGCCCTGCGCGATGCAAAGGACAAGACCCATCACACCGCAAAGCAGCGTGAAAGGAGTGATGAGACCGAGCAATGGAACGCCCGAGTAATCGCCATTCGCCGTCATGGGAATGCCTTCGTAGATGCAACCGATCGCCACACCGAAGAGCAGCGCCGGAAGCAGCGAACCGATAGTGAAGCACCAATCCCAAAGCTTGCCCCAAGAGCGATCGTGCGCACGATATTCGAGCGAGACCGCACGAACGATCAAGCCGAACAGCACGAGCATGACCGCAAGATAGAAGCCGGAGAATGTAGTGGCATAGGCAAGAGGGAACGCCGCGAAGAGCGCACCGCCAGCGGTAAGGAGCCACACTTCGTTGCCGTCCCACACCGGGCCGATGCTACGGCGCAAGACCGCCTTCTCTTCCTCGGTCTTACCAAGGATGGGATAGAGCACGCCGATACCAAGATCGAAACCATCGAGCATGAAATACACCGCGATCAGAACCGCGATAAGGAAGAACCAAAGTCCTTGAAGAATCGTGATATCCATGACTACTCTCCTTCCTTCGTCGCGACCGGAGCAGTCTCATCGTTTGACGAAGCATCCGCTGCCTTTGCAGGTGGCGTGCCCGACATGAACGAATTCGAAGAAGCAGCCACGGGAGCTGGTTGCTCTTGCGTGGGGCCTTGCTTGATGAAACGCGCAACGATGCGCGCCCATGCGATGAACAGCACCAGGTAGATGAGCACGAACAGCACGATGGTGGCGATGAGCTCCCAACCTGAAACTGCCAGCGAGATGCCGTCTGCCGTGAGCAGCTCGACCCCTTCAGGACCGGTGACGCTCGGGTAGACGACCCAGGGCTGGCGGCCGAATTCAGCGGTGGCCCAGCCCGATTGGATAGCGAGCACCGCGAAGATCGGCGAGATGATGATGAGCCACTGGAGCCACCTCATCTTCTTGATGGAACCACCCTTGAAGGTGAAGATGAGCGCGAGCAAGAGCGTGAGCGCCATAAGCCCGAACATCGCGACCATGAGGTGATAGCTCTGGAACACCAGGTTCACCGGCATCGTCTCAGGGTCGATCGCAGAGTAGTCTTCGGTCTCTGCAAGGCTATTCAAGCCCTGATATTCCGTATCCCAATTGCCTGTAGCAAGGAAGCTCGTACCACCAGGAATCTCGAACGGAGCGATGACCTGCTCGTTTTCCTCATCGACCCAACCGATGCCATAGAGCGGCGGCACCTCGTCTTCATACATGCCTTCCATCATGGCGAACTTCGTGGGTTGCTCTTCAGAAACGACGACTGCCGAAGAGTGCGCCGTAACGAGCATGCAAGCGCAGCTGAGCGTTGCAACGATCGAACCGATCTTCATAGCACGGAGCGCGAATTTCTCATGGTCCTTCTTATGCATATACCATGCCGCAACTGCCATGGTCATGAACGCGCCCATGATGAGCACCGCACAGATCACGTGCGAGTAGCGCGTGAGCGTTGACGGGTTGAAAGCCGCGGCGAAGAAGTTCGTGAGCACCGCACGCGTTCCCTCATCGGCAAGCTCTGCGCCACCTGGCGTTTGCATCCAAGAGTTCGCGATGATGATCCACAGCGCCGAAAACGCTGAACCGATGAATACGAGCCATGCTGAGACAAGATAGAACTTCTTACCAACATGCTTGCGACCAAAGAGAAGCACGCCTAAGAACGTCGATTCCAGGAAGAAAGCTAACAGCGCTTCTGCTGCCAGCGGAGCACCGAAGATATCGCCCACAAAGCGTGAGTAATCCGCCCAGTTCGTACCGAACGAGAACTCCATGGTGATACCAGTTGCAACACCTAACGCGAATGTTGCGATGAAGATCTTGAGCCAAAATCTAGCCGCCGCAGCATCCTCTTCCTTTCCGGATCGGTAAGCACGAGTTTCATAGATAGCCATGATCAAACCGAGGCCGATAGAAACCGGCACGAGCAAGAAATGGTACATTGCCGTGAACGCGAATTGAATACGCGCAAGAATGACCGGATCCGCTAAGAAATCCATACAAATCCCCCCTTTTTCAAAACAGGTGCCAGACCATAGTTCCAGCACATCCCTATATGAATAACGCGCGAAGCGCCTTCGTTATTCTAGCGCTTATCTTGCGTTTTAGAATGATAATCCCCTGTCGAATGCAAGAAGTTTGGCATAGCGCTCATTCTCGACCGTGAGCACCGCCGGACTTCCATCCATGATGAGCCTTCCTTCTTCGACGAACAGCACGCGGTCGAACGCTTCGACCCCTTGAAGATGGTGCGTGATCATGATGACCGTTTTCTCCGCGAAAACACGCATGATGGTGTCGAGCACCTTTTGTTCGGTAACGGGATCGAGCCCGACCGTTGGTTCATCGAGCACCACGATGGGTGGATCTTGGAGCAACACGCGCGCCAACGCCAAGCGTCCGCGCTGGCCACCTGAGAAGTTCAAGCCAGCTTCATCGGCCATGGTCTCAAGCTTATCGGGCAACGATGCGACATGGCTCTTCAATCCGACCGCATCGAGCGCAGCCCACGCCTCTTCTTCGCTCACTTCAATTTTCCCTATACGAAGGTTATCGAAGATGCTCATGGCGAAAACGTAACTATCCTGTGAGATAAAGCCAACGTAGTCCCAGATGACATCGTGAAGGTTCGCTATTGGCACGTCTGCGATGCTGATGGCGCCAGCACGGGGAAGCATATCGCCGTGGATGAGATGCGCTAGCGTCGTTTTTCCCGAGCCGCTCTTCCCCAGTATCGCGAGCTTCTGTCCATAGGGGATCGAAAGGGTCACCTCGCTTAGGATGCAATGCTCAGGTTCGTACGAGAACGAAAGCTCTTCGATCAAGATATCGAACGGAGCGCGGAGAGAGGGAGCCGTGAAGAGCGCAGGATCAGGATCTGCGAGCAGCCCCTGTTCGTTCATGCGCTCAAGCGCTTCGCGATGCTCGAGGGCGTCTTCGAAGAGCTGAGGAAGTGGAGCGATCACTTCAATGAGCGGGAAGAAACCGAGCGCCACCGCAACGATCCAATCGGACGTTCCCCCTGGTGCGCCGCCGAAGCGTACAGAGGTCCACCAGACCAAGACAAGGATGATGCAGAGCAAGAGCACCTGGATGAGCAGCAAACGCAAACGATCGTGATGCGCGATGGTCCTCTCCCCCGCATCCAAGCGATCGAACTCTTCCATGAGCTGGCCGGTGATCTCTCCCCCGCGACCTGCGATAGCGATATCACGCGAGCCGAGCACCTTGTCGGTCACCTCTGCGTACAAAGAAGCACGCGTGCGGTCGTTTCGCTCGATGCACGCACGATTGAGCACAACGGCAAGAGCGGGAATGATAACGCACAACAAAAGAAATGCGATGAGCGCGAACAGCAACAAGCCTGGCGACATGAAGCCTGCCACTGCAACGAGCAAGACGCCAACGATCCACGCGATGAGCACCGGAAAAACGCAGCGTAAGAATAGATTCTGGACGTGTTCGATATCGCTCGCGAGCGAACCGAGCACGTCTCCCGTTCGCCAGTACGCCTGTTCGCGCTGCTGGTGTTGCACCACCCTGAACAAACGAAGGCGCAATGTTGAAGTGAGTCTCAAGACCCAATCGTGACTCCTCAGGCGTTCGAGGTAGCGCGCAAGAGGCTTACCAAGCCCGAAGATCTGAACGAAGGCAAGAGGGATGTTCAACATGAGCAGCGAGAACGCGTTATCCGCTGAAGCAGCGATAAGGTAGCCCGCAACGAACATGAGGCCGATGGCGAAAACAACTGCGGTAACCCCGAGCACGAGCACTTGAGCAAGCAGTTCCTTGGACGCACCAAGATAAGAACGGATCCATGCGATCATGCTGCTTCACCTCCGCGAAGCGCACGTACGAGCGTGGCGAAATGCGTGCTGCCCTCCAAAAGCTGGGTGGTCGTGCCCTGTTCGACGAGCTTTCCTTCTTCGAGTACGAGCAAATAGTCGAGCGTGTCGAGCCAATGAAGGCGATGGGTTGCGAACACCACCAGGCGCTCTTGCATGACCTCGACCATAGCCTGCTTCAGTTCCATCTCGGTCTCGATATCGAGATGTGCCGTTGGCTCGTCGAAGAGGATGATCCGCTTGCGTTCGTCGAGCACCACCCGTGCTAGGGCGATCCGTTGCGCCTGACCGCCCGAAAGTCCACGCGCGCCTTCGCCTATGAGCGTATTGAGACCTTGAGGCAGCTGCACTAAGAGCTCGCTTAGCCCCAGCTTCTCTATAACAGCATGCAGGTGTTCATCGCTTGCTTGCGGGTTGTAGAAGGTAAGGTTCTCGCGCAAAGATGCATGGAATATCGTGGGATCCTGCGGAATGTAGGCAACCTGCTCTTCCCAGCTTTCGTAGCGAAGCGTCGTGAGCGTATCGCGCCCGTCTAACACGAACGCTCCTGCCGCAGGGTCCTCCAGACCAGCCAGCAAGCGCAAGAGCGTGCTCTTGCCTGAGCCACTCGTGCCTACTACTCCGATGCGCGCATATCCTTTCAGACTCGCCGTAACGCCCGAAAGGACCGATACTCCCTCATACGCCTGTGAAACACCTTCAAGCTCAAGCGTGCTCGATCCATTCCATGAAGGCAGCGTTTTGGTGCTAGGCGGAGCGCTCACCGAAGCGATCATCGACTCGATCGTGTGCAGCGAGTTCACTCCATCGAGCGAAGCATGATAGTCGGAGGCGTATTCACGAATAGGCCTGAAGAATTCGGGTGCCAGTATGAGCACGAAGAGCGCAGGGAGCAGCGTGAGCGAGCCGTCGATCAAGCGCAGACCGAGCATGATCGACACCGCCGCGATCGCGAGCGTGGCGAACAGATCGAGCACCGCGCCAGAGAGCTGCGCGCTCTTCAGCATCTTCATCGTGGCTTCGCGAAATCGTTCGCTCACCTCGTATACGCGATCCGCATACGTCTTCGACACGGCAAAGGTCGAGAGCGTAGGTAAGCCACGCACCGAGTCGATGAAATGATTCGACATGACCTTGAATGCTCCATGCTGAACGCGGCTCTTTTCGGCGGTGGTCTTACCGATGAGCACCATGAGCAGCACCATCGAAGGCAAAAGGATGATAACGATAACGCCCGAGACCCAATCGGCACAGGCGATAGCAAGCGCGAACATGAGCGGCAAGACCATCATGTTCACCAGCTTCGGCAGAACGAGCTCGAGATACTCCTTCATCTTGTCGATGCCTTCGAGTGCCATGGCAGCACTCGTTGCGGTGCCGAAACGCTGCGCTAGCGGTGCACCCGTCTGAAAGAGCGCACCGAACAAGTCCTTTCGCGTCTCGCGCGCACACCTGAGCGCATACGAGGAGATGAAGGCTTCACGCAGATCGAGCGTGATGCGCACACAAACGAACGAACAAGCGAAGAGGGAGAGATTCCAAAGAGCGTCTTCGAACACGCCCCCTTCCCAAAGGGCCACCAGCCCGCGCGAAAGCCCGAACGCCTCTCCGAGGATGCACGCTGTTTCCATCAGGGCGAACAGAACGAGGATCGCAAGCGTGCAATGGATATGGGGAAGTTTGAAGATGACTTTATCGAACAAGATCCATGCCCTTACTGCAGGTGAGCAAGCTCGCGCAAGAACCCATTCATGAGCGCAGTGAATTCCGGCTTGACCTTTTCAGCAACATCCATGACTTCATCTGAGTTTGGATCTGCGCCCTCTATGCCACACGCCTTGTTCGAAACGAGCGAAAGACCCAGCACGCGCATACCCACATGACGTGCTGCGATGACCTCTTCCACTACGCTCATGGCAACCGTATCAGCGCCCCACGATGCGAATAAACGAACCTCAGCAGGCGTTTCGAAGTTCGGGCCCATAAGCCCGAGATACACGCCTTCGTTCACATCGACCCCTTCGCGTTCTGCAATATCAAGCAGAAGTGCGCGCATCTGGGGATCATGCGCATCGAGCATGGGCACGAATCGCTCTGCGATCAGGTTCCCTTCGGGATGTGCGATGGGATTGCGCCCCGTGAAGTTGATATGGTCGGACATGACGCAGAAGGACCCGACCTCGAAAGCAGGGTTCAAAGCACCGACCGCATTGGTGGTAACGAGCGTATCGATGCCAGCGGCCTGCATCGCCCATACCGGCAGCGCGACATCTTGCGCGCTCACGCCTTCATAGCCATGCAAACGCCCTTGCATGCAGAGCACCCACACTTCTGTACCAGGGACCCTTCCGAGCACGAAGCGCCCCTTATGGCCAGTTGCCGTTGAAACCTTCATATGCGGAAGCTGTTTATAGGGAAGAATCTCTTGTTGTTCGAGCGTATCGGCATAGAAGTTCAAGCCGCTTCCTAGGATGAGTCCGCAAACGGGCTGCCTTCCTGCTAGAAGTTCTTCGATCGATGTAGCGGTCTTTGCGATCGCTTCACGCAATGAAGTGGTCATACGTTTCCTCCCTTGTTCACTAGAGAGATTATAGCGCTCCCCTCTTCCTGCTCCAATTTCTTTACTCTGTCCTCTTAATCGGACATACTATGAAAAACGATGCGCTAGCCTTTTCTTGATAGCAACGCTTTGAACGCATCTTGCAGTACAAAGGACATCCTTATGGCGAACAATAAGAAAGCGAAGATCAAGGTCTTGTACCTTTTGAAGATCCTCCAAGAAGAGACCAATGCCGAACACGGGCTCACCATGTCGCAGATCATCGAGCGCTTGGATGCCTACGGGATTCCCGCAGAGCGCAAGAGCATCTATTCCGATCTGGACATCCTGCGCGAATTCGATATCGACATCAAGACCTACCAACGCAATCCCGTTGAGTATGCGATCGAACGAAGGGATTTCTCCATCGGAGAGCTCATGCTCATGGTCGATGCCATCCAGTCCTGTCGCGCGATAACCGAAAAACAAGCGAAGACGCTCATCACCAACATCAAGCAGCTTGCCACCAACCACGAACAGCATCTGCTCGATCGACGCATCCATGTCGCGCGGCGCATCAAATCGCAGAATAGCAGCGTTTTTCATGCTGTCGATGCCATCCATCAGGCTATCAAGGCCAAGTGCAAGATCGAATTCTCCTACCGAAAGATCGGACTCGACGGTAAACCCTATGCTCGTTCGAAGAGCAAAACGCATGTGGTAACGCCCGTTGCCATCGTGTACGAAGATGGCTTCTATTACCTCACCGCCTGGAACGAGGCGCACAACGCTTTGAGCGAATATCGTCTCGATAGGATGATGGATCTTCGCGTGCTTGAAAGCGCGCCCGCTGCGCGCAACAGTGAGATCGCCGGGTTTCGCTATGACGAGAACAAGGCGATCATGTTCGGCCGCTTCGGAGGCGAAGAGGTGGTGGCCATCCTCGCTGCGGACGCTGATAAGGTCGAGATCATCACTGATCGCTTCGGTAGTGCTGCAACGTTCTTGAAGTCGAATGACCAGGAGGCTCTTGCCCGCGTGAAGATCTGCAAGAGCGAACAGTTCTTCGGTTGGATCGCGTCCATGGGAAAGAAGGTGCGCATCGCTGGACCCGAATCGCTCGTGGAAGAGTATCGCGCATACCTGAACTATCTGCTCGAAGACTAGCTTTCAAGCTAATCAAAAGCGCCAAAAGATCAGTCTTCCAAGCTTCGATCGATCTCAACATCGAAGGAATAAGCAGGATACGCTTTCTTGAGCGCATCGACGACCGACGCCTTGATGCTCTCCCCGTTCACGTTGAAGGCGATCACCAGATCGAAATAGCAGATCTTGTTCTGCGCGTCGCAATAGAATCCGTGCACTTGCCTGATGTTCGCATTCTCATTTACGATCCGATCGAGGCTCGCACGCATGTTGGCGAACATCCCTGCACGATTCGTTGCGTAGATGCCTATCGTCATCGAGATGCCGAACTTCTCTGCAATACCAGACGAGATCTCACGGGTGAGCTCATGGATGCGCCATGCCTCCATGTCGTCGGGAACCTCGATCCTCATCGAGCCGATAACCTTATTAGGGCCGAAATCATCCATGATCACATCGTGCACTCCCTCAACAGGCGAGAATGACGACGCATACGAAACGATGCTATCTACCAGCTTTTTGCTTTCAGGAAGCCCGATGATCGGGCCGAGCGCATCACGCAAGACCTCGAAGCCCGCCTTCAACACCACGAACGAGATGATGAGCCCCACGATGCCGTCGATATTGAGGTTCCAGATGTTCTGTGCGAAAGCGACCACGAGCGTCCCTGCAGAAAGGACCGCATCGTAGTTCGAGTCGATGCCTGAAGCGATGAGTGCTTCGCTCTTCGTCTTCTTTCCATAGTGATTGAAGCAGATGCCGAGAAACACCTTCGCGATGATAGCCACGATGATGATCGTGATCGTGATCGCAGAATACGAAGGCTGACCAGGATCGATGATCTTCTGAATGGACTCGCGAAGCGAGAGAAAGCCCGCAACCAAGATGATGATGGCGATGACGACCGAAGTGAGGTATTCGATGCGCCCATACCCAAAAGGATGATGTCGATCGGGACGGCGCGCAGCAAGCTTCGTGCCCACGATGGTGATGATGGAAGAGAGCGCATCGGTAGCGTTGTTCACGCCATCCAGGATGATAGCGATCGAATGCGAGAAGAACCCGATAACGAGCTTAAAAGCAACCAGGAGCATATTGCCCACGATGCCGATGATGCTCGCTTTGATTATCTCGTGATCGCGAGCACGTGAACCACCGCGAGAGGTTTCTTGAGAAGTATCCATGATGCGAAACTTTCTACCACAAACTTCGTGCAGTTCGTCAAGAAGGAACTGTGCTCCTTCAAACTTAGCACGAGCAGCAGCCTCTCCGTAGGATGACGCTGGTTTGTAGGAAAGCCGTGAGGTGGATGAGCTGGCCGCCTGTATGTGCTTCAAGGATCACGCCTGCTCGGTTTCAATGGCGTATCGGTTCTCTTGCGACTCTTTTGAAGTCTTCTCCTTTTGCTAGACTAAGAGTGATTCATTGCTCTGAACTGCGCAAAGGGCTCCTGCATGAAGAAGAACCTGAAGAAGATACTCGTTGGTCTTGTAGTCGTTATCGTTCTAGCGGTCATCTTCTTACGCGGCGATCAACTTGAAGAGCTCGTTACCACGATCGAACGGGGAGCTCCCCTCTTCCTCATCGGCGCGGTTGTGTTCCAGTTGGGGAAATACTTCGCTCAAGGAGCTTCTTTCATCTGGTGCTTCAAATCGGTTGGGTCGCGCCTCAGCCTCAAAGAAGGGATAAAGCTCGTTTTTGCAACGTTCTTCGTCGATACGGTCATTCCCTCGTTCAATATGTCGGGGACTTCGATCGTGATCGCTGAAGCAGCTCATGAACATATCTCAGCTGGCAAAGCGACGGGAGCCGCGCTGCTCCGTCAGGTATCGATCAATGCTGGCTTCTTGGTGATCATGGTCATCGGCTTTGCGATCTTGGGTATCGCGGGCGGATTGAATGCAGGGTGGATAGCCCTTGGTATCATTGCGATCCTTATCGTAGGTGGCATGGTCGCCGCGATGGCGTTCGCTGCGATGAAGCCCGATCTGCTCTTAAAGTTGCTCGCCCCGCTCGTGCGCGTCATCGATAGGTTCTTGACCAAACGCGAGAAGAAGCCCATTGATGCTTGGGTGAAGGATACGGTCAATACCTATGCGCAATCCGCAGCGCTCATGACGAAGAACAAGCAAGACATAGGAGCCGATCTGGGACTCAATGTTGCCGCGAGCATCTTCGAGCTTGGGTGCTTCGCCTTTGTTGCTCTTGCTTTCGGTGTGCACGATATCGAAGCGATGATCTGCGGATATGTCGTGGTCACCCTCTTTGCGATGATCTCGTTCGTTCCCCAAGGCGTTGGCGTAGTGGAAGCAGCAGCGCTCGTGACCTTTGCTCTTTTCGGTATCGATCAGGCAACCGCCATGGCGGTGATCATGGTCTATCGTGCGATCGTTTTCTGGCTGCCTTTCCTGATCGGCGCTGTGGTCATCCAACGGAGCAAGCTACTCTCCGAACACGAGAAGAGCACGAAGAGCGCATCGTAGGCCGCAAGGAGCACGCAAATAGGCCTTACTTTTTACGTATCGCTTCCAAACATCTTGATCGCAGGAGCTACTCGATCAAGTTCGTCGATTCGACCGTGCGCACATACCACTGCATGAACTTCTCCAGAGGCTTTCTGAGAGCATATCCTAGGAGCGCAGCCGGAACCAAGAAGAGCGCCAGCTCGCCCATAGCTATCCAGAAATCATTCTGGTAGATGCCGAACATAGCCGCGCGCATAGCTTCCACCACATGCGTTGCTGGCATCCAAGGGCTTATCATCTGAACGAAATCGGGCAAGATCACAAGCGGATACGATCCATTGCACGCAGTCACTTGCACGATGAGCATCAAGACCGCGATCGCCTTGCCAAGGTTCGCAAACGACACCACAAGCGTATAGATGATGAATGTGAACACCAGACCAGCGAACCAATAGACGAGCATGAACAGCAGCGGATGCACCACCGAGATGTCGAGGAAGAAGAGATTGCCGAGCGCCATGAACGTGGTCTGCGCCAGCGAGAGCAGTGCACAGATGAGGAAGTGGCCCGTGAAAAGCTGACGTGGCTTCGGGTCTTTGAGCTTGTCTTTCATGCGCTGCGAAATACGGGGCTTCACCGCGACCATGATGAGAAGCGATCCGATGAAGATAGCGAGCGTAGTATAGAGCGGTGCCATCGATGCGCCGAACGATTGGCTCGGAAAGACTGCGGTACGCTCGATGCTCACGGGAGCTGCAAGTGCATGCGCCAAACCTTCCACATCCGCCGATAGCAGATCATGAAGCGTTTGCGAATCCCCCGCCATCGCTGCTTCACGCAGCTTCTCTGCGGTACTCGAAAGCTGATCGGCGGCACTACGAAGATCATCTGCTGATTTAGCAGATTGCCCGAGCGCATCGTTGAAGGTGCTCTCTAGTGACTCACTTCCTTCGATCGTGAAGGGGTCTTGCTCGGAGAGCACCGCTGCCCCTTCCGAGAAGGCTTTTGCCGCAGCTTTGGAGGAGCGTTCGAACTCTTCGAGCGCAGGACCGACCTCTTGGTCATAGGTCTTCTGCAAATTATCGAGCTCAGTCTTCGCCTCAGCTGATACCTTCTCAAGCTCAGCGATATCCGCCTTTGCTTGCGCGTTCGCTCGATCGAGGTCATCGGCGCTTTGATTGAGCAGATCGCGCACTTGCTCGAGCGTCTTCACCGTCGAATCGAGGCGATCCGCCATCGCAAGGAGCACGGGTTGCACATCGCTCGGAACATTCGGTGCGATCTGACGCAAGAGTGCTGAGAGTTCTTGGTAGCTTGTGATCTGTGCAGAAACAGCTTCCGCCTGCGTACGCATACTGCTTGCCATCGCGCTTGACGTATTGCCTAGCGCGCCTGCAGCGTCTTTTGCAGCTTGCGCAAGTTGCTCGTAGCTTTCAGTCGAAGCCGTGAGCGCTTCTTTGAACAATGCCGTTGCCGAATCAAGTGCTTCGGCGGTCTCACTGACCCCTTCTGCCACGCCCACCGTCGAGCCAGCAACCGAACCGAAGCCTGCTTGCGTGGCGTTGATGAGCTTAGTGGCAGAATCGAGCGCATCTTTCGAAGCGTTGCCGAACGTTCCGAATACCTCGACCGCACTGGCGGCGTTATCCAAAACGCGTGAAGTAGCTTCGAGATGATCGGCGAGCGCAACAATGCGTGCATCAGCACCATTCTCATCAAGGTAATTCGCCATCACATGCACGAGCGAAAGCGAGATCTCGCTGACCGATTGAGCGAACGCCTCATTCACCGCATACGAAACCGAAGACGCTCCCTGGTCCGTGACCTTCGGTGCGATCACGTTCTTCTTCTGATTGGAATAGTAGGTGATGCGCGCTTGCTCTCCCCCATCACTATAGAACGTGAGCATGTCTTTGCTGAACGTTGAAGGGATGACCACGGCTGCATAGTAGCGACCGGCCTTCGCTCCATCTATCGCTTCCTCTTCAGAAACGAACTCCCATTTGATCTGGTCGTTCGATCGGAGCGCAGAGATCACCTGCTCTCCTAGATTCATCCGTAAGGGAATAAGATCGCTCTGGTAACCCTCATCGGTGTTCGCGACCGCAACCTTCACATTGCCCGTGTTATCGAAGACATCCCAGCAGGCGATGATGTTATAAAACGCGAAGATCGAGGGGAGCAAGATAAGGCCAAGCGTCACGATGCCATTGACTACATTACCGAACAGCTTCTTAAGATCTTCTTTGAATATCGCAAGGATGTTCTTCATCGCTTACCACCTCGCTTCGGCGGCAGCAAGGAGGCATCTTCATGCAAGCTGCGAGAATCGCTATAGCGCTCGACCTTACGATCGGCATAGATCGTGCGCAGCTTCTCGGAGTCCATCGAGTCGAGCTGGAGCTGACGACGCATGCTATAGCGCAGCTCCTCAACTATGATCAAGAAGCCGCACACGAGAGCGAACCATATGAGCCACGCCGTGAGCAGTACGATCTTCGCGGTCATGGTAAGCGAGAAGGCCACCGTAAAGACCACCGGCACCACAATACCAACTACGATCGCAGCTCGTATCAAGCGTGGATACAGGCGCGTGAAGCGCTCGTAGCGCTCTTGAACGTTTTGCTTGAACAGATCATGATCAGCAAGTGCCGCGATAACTTGGCTCATGCGATAGCGCCGCGCCGGCACGACCGCACTTTCTCCGTTGTAGATATCGCCCTCTTCGATCTGGCGCGCGAACATGCGGTTCACGTTCGCAAGACGTGGACGAAGTGCAAGTCCGATCCCCATGAAGATCACGAAGAACAATGAGAGCATGGCGAGCGTGAAAGCAAAATCGTTGCCATAGAAGCCACACATCGCCTCACGCATCGCACCGATACCATAGGTGAACGGGAAGAACGGATAGATCGCCTGGAAGAACGGCGAAGTCATCTCTATAGGATAGAGGCCGGTCGCTCCCGGGATCTGCGCGAAGACCAAGATGATGCAGATACCCTTCCCCACATGTTGGAGCGTAACGGAAAGACAATAGATGATACTGAGATACGCAAGTGAGCACATCGCAGCAGCCAAATAGAGCGCAGGGATACTGACCGGCGTAATGCCCATGAACAAAAGACCCGACACGCAGATGATCGCCTGGAGCACTACGAGCAGTGCCATAAGGAGAAAGCGCCCAAGATAACGCTGCCAGATCTTCAGCTGGCGGATACCCCTGCCATCCACCTCCTGCTTCATGATGACGAGCAGCATGAACGCACCGATCCAGAAGGTGAGGTTCATGAACAAGGGCGCCATGGAAGCACCATACGAATCGACCGTGTAGAGCTCTTCGGTCTTGAGCAGCGTAGGCGATGCTACGAATTGAGCTATCTGGCTCGAATCGAGGCTGCTTTGCCCGAGTAGGCGCTCTAAGAACCCTGCCGTTGAGAGCGAAACCACATCGCTGCGCACCATAGCCAACTCTTCCGCTGCTTCTTGCTCGGTGCTCCGCGTTTCACTCAAGGTGGCAAAAGCGATATCGAGCGTAGCACTTAGTTCATCGAGCGCAGCTTGCGCAGGAGGAACGAGCGCCTTCTGCTCTGCGACCGTTGAAGAGAGATCTGCGGTGGCACGCGAGAGCTTCGTGATAGCAGCGCTCACCTGAGGAATGGTCTCGGTAAAGGCCTTCGTTCCCATTGCTTGGGCGTTGTTGATCCCTTCGAATGCTGCCTTTGAGAAATCCTCATTTGCCTTCTGCAGAGTTTCGATATCCTTGCCCATCTGCGTCGAAGCGTCTTGAAGGCTCGTTACCGTCTCTGAGGTCTGCTTGTTCAGGTTGTCCAAAGAAGCGACCAATGAACGCAATTGTTCTTTGTAATCATTTGAATCGGGAAGCGTGTCGCAAAACGCCGTAAGCTCGTCGATGAGCACCTGGTTATACTCGATGATACCCTTCGCTTCTGCAAGAGCAAGATCGGCCGATCCCTTGGCCTTCGAAACATCAGCGAGTCCACTCGCGATCGCAGAAGAGGTTTTGGTGATCGTTTGTGAAAGATACGTAGTGGTCTTTCCAAGGCTTACCAAGCCCTGCGCCGCATAGGTGTTGAGCGCATTTGCCGCCGTCTCCCCTTGATCAGCGGCGTTCTTCAATTCCTTTGCTGCTTCATCGAGCTTGCTCGTTGTCTCCCCGAGCTTATCGTGCGCGTTCGAGATACCCGTCTTCGCTTGGCTGATCGCGCCATCGACTTGCTCGATAGAGCTATCCATGAGCGCAAGAGCATCGAGCGCGCTATCCATCTGCTCGAGCGCCTTAGAGCGCACCTTCTTGAGCGCATCATGCGTTTCGTTCGACGCACCATCGATCGCGCTCACCGCAGCCTTGCTGACCGTACCCACGAATTCAGCGTTCACCGTACGATCGAGCGTGTTCGAACCGGTATCAGTTATCTTAGGCGCAACAGGGCCGGTCTTTTCGTTCACATAGTATTGGATGCTCGGCTTTTCGTCCTTGCCTTCGGTAAGCGCGATGAGTCGCTCGCTGAAATCGGAAGGGATGACGAATACCGCATAGCACGTTCCTGCGTTGAGCTCGTTCATCGCCTCGGTGCGGTTAACGAATTGCCAATCGAGTTGGTCGTTCTCTTCAAGACCCTTCACCACCTGCGAACCGACATTGATCTCTCCCGTAAGCTCAGAGCTCGCTGGCACATCTTCATTCACTACGCATACGCGCATCGCAGAGGTGTTGTCATAGGGATTCCAAAACCCTGCCACGTTGTACCAGGTATAGATGGAGGGCAATACGATCAAGAACAGGATGACCATAAGAGCAGGCGGAACTTTAAGGAGACGAAGAATATCGCGCTTGAATACGAGCCAAACGTTTTTCATGCGCGCCGCCTCCTTTCTTGATTTCTTGACCGTAAATGCATGAGGATAACAGATTATTCTATCGTTTATTGAACAGCGCGCACATTCTAGAAGGCGAATCGAATGTGAAAGATGCTATTGGAATGGTCACGAGCAAGCAATCCAACAGATTCCTTTCTCTTGTTTAAATACTCTTCGCCCAACAAAAAGATACCGACCTCCCCTTTGCAAGGAGGCCGGTATCGGGGTGGGTCATGTGTCTTGCGCACATAGACTCAATGTGGCGCGTTCAGTTTTAGTAGCCGAACACTTGCGCGCCTATCGACCGCTGTGATCGAATGACTTCTTCGGTGCGATATTGCTATCCTGAGCACCGATGACCGTAGCATTGTCGAGATTTGCGATCTCTGCCTTCATGTCCTTCAAGAACTTATCTGCCATGGTCATGGAGAGGTCTGCACGCGTTACGATACGCTGGCAGGTGACATGCTCCATGTTCGCAGGCAGCGGATAGGCAGGGATCTGCCAGCCATGCATACGCAGACGATCATCCAAATCGTAGAGCGTCCACTTCTTGCCCGCCTTAGGATCGAGGCTCCAGCACAGGATCGGTACTTCGGTTGCCTCTTCATACATGATGAAGATACCCAGTTCCTTGATGCCCTGAACCAGGTGATGGGCAACATCCATGGTGCGCATCTGGATCTCTTTGTAACCCTCGAAGCCGTTACGCATGAACACGTAGTACTGACCGATGATCTGAGAAGCACTGCGGCTGAAGTTGATAGCCATGGTTGCTTCCTGACCGCCCAGATAGCTTACCCAGAAGATCAGATCCTCAGGCAGAGCTTCCTTGCTACGCCAGCAAACCCAGCCAATGCCCGGATACACCAGACCATACTTATGGCCAGAAGTACTGATGGACCAAACGTTAGGGAGCTTGAAGTCCCAATCCAGATCGGGCTCGATGAACGGAGCGACCATTGCGCCCGATGCACCGTCAACGTGAATACGAACGGGGACCTTTGCCGTCTTGTTGTACTCGGTAAGAGCAGCGTCAACGCCCTTCACATCGTCATAACGACCTGTGTAGGTGATGCCGAGGAGGCAAACAACGCAGATGGTGTGATCGTCAACGTATTTCATCGCATCTTCTGCGGTCATATAGAGATGATCGGCCTCCATAGGAACGAGACGCATCTCGATGTCCCAGTAGCGGCAGAACTTCTCCCAGCAAACCTGATAGCCAGAAGTGATAACGAGGTTCGGACGATGCGAGGAATAGATATCGATCCCTGCAGCCTTAGCCAATGCCTTCCAGCGGAACAGTGCCGCAAGACCACCGAGCATACATGCTTCAGATGAACCAACGGTCGAAGTGCCCATAGGCTCTTCATCAGGGTTAGCGTGCCACAGATTCTGGATGATCTTCACGCAGCGATTCTCGAGGTCTGCGGTCATCGGATATTCGTCCTTATCGATCGCGTTCTTCTCGAGCGTTTCTTTCATCAGCTCTGCTGCCTCGGGCTCCATGTAGGTCTGGACGAACGTACAGAGGTTCTGGTGTGCATTACCTTCCGTGCCGATGTACTCACGAATGATCTCGCTTGCGATACGCGGCTCGATCGGGTCGTGGTTGAGCTTGTCAACCGGCATCTCAACATCTGAAGCATACGATCCGAAGATCGGGCTCAGATACTGAGTTGAGCATCCATTTCGGCTAATTCTTCAGTCGAAACGAGCTTTACGTCTTTATCAGTCATGATAAACTCCTTAGTCTTTTCTTCGCTTGAGCGAAGAACCTTTTTCCTTTACGTAGTTTCCTTCTGCTTACCTTATGATGCGTACGCACTCTGCGCCGCTGCCCAATCGCCTCCCCCTTCCCCTTCGTTTTTTGAAAGCGAAGGGGAAACGCGACCAATAGCTCTGATCAACTTTGCTCCTTAGGCGGTGAATCACTGCTGTGAGCATCAGCGGATGCGGCTTGCTTTTGAGTAGGCTCGCTCTTCGCTGGTGCGGGAGCGCTTGAAGAAGTTGCAGCAGCAGCTGCCAGCATCTTCTTACTTGGAATGGTGGGAGGATCATGATCGATGCCGCCATTCCAGTGCTTGCGTAGTGCATATACCACGAACGGTATCGCCACCGAAACCACCCAGCAGATGATCAAGGTCGCTACATAGACCGTGCCCGACTGAGCATCAAGCTGGCTTGGCGGGAAGAACGAAACGATCAGCGCAAAGACCGTGAGCAACAAACCGATGCCCGCAACGATGCACTTGCCAACGGTTCCTCCGAACACGTTGAAGGCACGCTCGTGATCCTTCCCCTTGAAGATGAGCTTGAAATAGCCCAGGAAGAACAGGATGTAGCCGACCAGATAGATGACAACGGTCAAGCCAACTGCGGTAAGGTACGAGATAGAGGATCCCGAACCGCCGGATAGCGCCATAGAGCCGCAGAGCACCGCATCCCAAATGGTAACGACGATACCTTGGATGACCACGATCTTCACCGACACGCCGTGCTTGTTGGTCTTTGCCAGGCTACGCGGGATGATGCCCTCGTCTGCCGTATCGAGCAATGCACGAGAAGGACCAACGATCCACGAAGAGATCTCTGCGAGCACGCCTGCTGCCAGCAAGAACGCGATGATGTAGACGAACCAACCGCATCCGAAGTGCGCATCGAAGATGTTCGCAAACGCTGTGACCACGCCCGTGCTCAAGTTCGCGTCGAGCTGAGCTTCGGTCATGGTCATCGCAACAGCCAAACCGCCCAACGTATCGAGCACAATCGTTAAGATACAGAGAACGATCATGACCATCGGGTAGATCTTGCCTGGGTTCTTCAACTCATTAACGTGAGAAGCACTTGCCTCAACACCTGCGAACGCCAAGATGAACGATGCGAAGATGACCAGCGTGCTCACTTGCGTGAAGTCTGGAACGAAGCCGTTCATATTGAAGTGGAGCTGCGAGACACCTCCTGTTGCCAAATACGCGATAAGACCGATGAGCAAGACCACCGCAGGGATCAAAACGCCTCCGAAGAAGCCGACCTTAGCGATACGAGCTGTCAGCTTTGTTCCTCCGAGCTGCGTTAGCGTCAATCCTCAAACGATGATCGCAACTCCGATGAACATAACAAGTGGATTGTTGTAGAGCGCATCCCATCCAACGATGTAGGATATCGCAGCCAAAACGAAGAATGCCATGGTTACGAATCCAACCGTGATCTGGAACCACTGATAGAACAGCGCCGAGAAGCCCCAGCGCTTACCGAGCGTGTTGCCAACCCAAGCGAAGATTCCGCCATTCTCCCATCCTTTGACGGTTGCCATTTCAGCAGCCACGAGCGCGACTGGCAAGAACCAGAACACACCGCCAAGAATCAAGAAGAAGATCAAATGGAGACCAGAAGATGCAAAATTAGGATACGCATAGACGGTCATGACCATTGATGCGGTCATAGCAAAGAACCCGCCGAATCCAAGCATCTTCGCCGTCTGCTTTTTGGACCCAGATGAATTTGCAGGCGCTACAGAAGTCTTTGATTCACTCATTTTTCCCACCCCTTTCAAAATCATGCCGAGCGCCTCCAAGCACGTCGACTTTTTTCTTTATCCTCACCATGCCACTTTTTGCAGTTCATAGGCGGTATTGTGAGATTGTCGTAAGGTATGTTGATTAAACGTAAGCTCAATGCAACAGCTTAGAAACAATCCCAACAGATAAGCCCCCTGCGCACTTTGCACAGAGGGCTCTTCAGTGGTGTTCAGTTGTATGGACCTTCTATTCCATGGTTATCTTGCGTTTAAGGAGGCGCGTGGTCACCAGATAGTAGACAATGCCGATGATGATCCAGATGATGCCAATCGTGTGCGAGGTCGGATCGAGCGAAACGAAGATCGCACCAACGATGATCGCTCCGATGATCGGGCAGATAAGAAGGCGCAACGGGTTCGTATGGTCCTTGCCCTTCACCCAGAAATGCCAGAACACGCAGACATTCAAGATCACATAGGATGCAAGGGCGCCGAAGTTCACGACCTTTGCCAGACCATCCATACCGATGTTGAGGAAGAATGGCAGAAGCACGAGCGAAAGAGCGGAAACGAAGAGCGTCGCCACCAGCGGCACACCACGCTTCTTGTCCATCTTCGCGAGCGGACTTGGAAGCGACCCGCTCTTACCCATCACGTAGAGCACGCGCGAGACCGAAACCTGGGCGACCAAACCGGTGAAGACTCCCTGAGCGAGCGCAACTGCCAAAGCGCAGAGCTGGCCGAACCACTTGCCACCCACCAATTCAGCGATAAGGTAGAAGCCGTTCGTTTCGTTGGAGCGGCAGAGTTCACCACTTGGATCGACGCAGGTGGCGATATAGCACGTAAACGCAAAGAGGACAGCCAAGATGATGACCATGATCATCATCGCCCGCGGAGGGCCACTGCGCTCGTTCTTAGCTTCTTCAGTAAGCGTGGCTACGCAACCGAATCCAACGAACGAGAACACTGCGAGCGACACGGCGCTCAGCATCGAAGGCATGGTGAACTTCGATGGATCGAAGAAGGCATCGAGCGTGAAGCCCGATGTTTCAGGGTGAGAGAATATGAAGGCGATGCCAAATACGAGGAACATTCCCAACACGATGCATTCGCACACCAGTGCGATCTTGTTCACGATCATGGTCGTCTGAATGCCTCGTGAAGCGACCACGAGCACGATGGCCAAGAAGATCAAGCACCACGCCCACACGGGCACCGCGGGAACGTATTGATGAAGCGGTTCAGCAGCGATGATGAAGACCATGTCGGGAGAAATAAGGTACTGAAGGAGCATGAGCCAACCAGCGATGAAGCCGATCGCACTCCCTAAGCTCTTCGAGGCATACGTGTAGATCGATCCCGACGAAGGAAACGTCTTGATCATGATGCCGAACGAGAGCACCGTGAAGAACATCGCAACGAAGGCGATAAGATACGCCATCGACGCCATGCCATTCGAGGCGTTCGCCACCCCGCCATAGATACTGAAGGGCGCGATAGGCACCATGAAGATAAGACCGTAGATGACCATATCAAAGATGGAAAGCGTGCGCTTGAAGCCGTCGTTATTATTCGGGTTGTTTTGATCTTGCGTCGAGAGCGTTCGGGCATTCGCTGTTGAAGCGCGCTCGACAGTCGCACTACTCGTTGAAGGAGAGCTTATTGACGCAACGCTCTTTCCTGCGTTCTTGTCCATTTCAGCCCCCTCATCTCGAATCAAAACACACGATAGGCAAAAGAAGCTGGTAATCTTCGCAACTATCTCTCTCGACCTTAGCGGTGACATGTTTCGAAGATGATGCGCTTTGGCATTCTGTGTGAAAACCGTTACCTGGTATAACGCGTTAAGAATGATCCCCTCGCGTGTCGCTATCCGTTTGATTTGACAGAAATAACAAGGCGCGTAGAATAGTGACTCCGCAGACGTGCATCTTCTGCGAGTACCTTGAAAACAACGCAACTACCACTGCGTTCGTTCTCTCCATATTTGGGGGCGACTGGTTTCGACATGGTAGGTTGGATATGAAGAGCAGGTCGTGGTCTCCTCGCCACGTTAAACAGGGGTACTGTCAAATTTAATTGGCAAAGCTAAAACTCAGAGCGCTCCTGCGCTCGCCATGGCTGCTTAATCTAGCCAGGCTGTCAACCCAGGGTATGTTTCCGACCCTGGCGCGATATCATCTTTAGGAAGCTGCTGTCTCGTACGTCGTTGGTATGACGAGACTCAAGACTGAACCAGCTAGGATGCGTTATTGTGTGTCGATGCACGCGGCGTATCCGAAACCTAATCACCGACTAAGCTTGTAGTGCTTCATTGATGATCTAGTATGGACCGGAGTTCGACTCTCCGCGCCTCCACCATATACTAAAAAATGCCCACGTTTCGCGTGGGCATTTTTATTAGTTATTGGCAGGTTAGGAGATCGAACCATGTTCGACTGGCGGTGTAAGCTCTAGCGAACACCGGCTGCAGCAAGTGTCAAGATGGCGCGATAAAAAATGACCTCCCGAAGGAGGTCATTTTCATATACTTTGCGTTCAAGCGTACGAAACTTGCACAGCAAAATTATTTGTCTGCCAGCGCAGCTTGAGCAGCAGCCAAGCGAGCCAACGGCACACGATACGGTGAGCAGGAAACATAGTCAAGACCGATACCGTAGAAGATCTTAACGGAATCAGGATCGCCACCATGCTCGCCGCAAACACCGCAGACGATATCAGGATTGCCTTCATGACCGAGCTCAACGCCCATCTCAACGAGTTTTGCAACGCCCGGATCGACCGTAGCGAAGGGGTTGTAAGGCAGGATGCGCTCTGCGAGGTACTGCGGAACGAATTCAGACTCGACATCGTCACGCGAGAAGCCGAACGTGGTCTGCGTGAGGTCGTTCGTGCCGAATGAGAAGAAATCGGCTGCTTGAGCGATCTCGTTTGCGGTAACAGCAGCACGCGGAAGCTCGATCATGGTGCCGATCGGAATCTCAAGTTCGACGCCTTCAGCAGCGGCAACTTCAGCGATGACCTCTTCAGCAAGTGCACGAAGCTTCTCGAGCTCAGGCTTCACGGAAACGAGCGGGATCATGATCTCGGGCTTCGGATCGAGACCTTCCTTCTTGAGCTGCGCCATTGCCGTTGCGATCGCGCGAACCTGCATGCGTGGGAGCACTGGATAGGTGATAGCCAAACGGCAACCACGAAGACCGAGCATCGGGTTTTGCTCAGCGAAGCTATCGATCTGCTCCATGAGGTGACGCTTCTGAGCAATGACGGCAGGATCTGCGCCGGTGGCCTCAAGACGTGCGATCTCCACGTCGAGTGCACGCGGACTCTCGAGGAACTCATGCAGCGGCGGATCGAGCAAACGAACGATGACAGGCAAGCCGTCCATTGCCTTGAACATACCCAGGAAATCGCCCGTCTGAGCAGCGAAGAGGTCTGCAACAGCCTTTTCGCGGATGGATTCGTCTTCATTGAGGATGAAGGTTTGGATGATCTGCTTGCGATCACCCAAGAACATGTGCTCGGTACGGCACAGGCCAATGCCCTGAGCGCCGAAGGAACGAGCAAGCTCTGCATCTTCGGGGTTATCAGCGTTAGCGCGAACGCCCATGGTGCGCACTTCGTCTGCCCATTCAAGGATGGTATCAAGATCGCCTGCAAGCTCGGGCTGGACGAGCTCGACTGCGCCGAGCACGACGATACCCGTCGTACCATCGAGCGAGATCATATCGCCCTCGCGGATGACAAGGTCGGTACCAGCGATGGTTGCCTGCTTCGCATCGGCATCGATCTTCAGGGCATCAACGCCGCATACGCACGGTGCACCCATGCCACGAGCGATAACCGCAGCGTGGGAGGTCTTGCCACCATGAGAGGTAAGGATGCCTTCAGCGGCGATCATGCCAGCGAGGTCGTCCGGCGTGGTCTCCCAACGAACGAGCACGGTCTTGCGACCTTCTGCCTCTGCTTCAACGGCCGCTTCAGCGGAGAAGACCGCTTCGCCCACTGCAGCACCCGGAGATGCGTTGAGGCCAGTTGCAACCACATCGTATTCTGCATCGGCATCGAACTGCGGGTGGAGGAGCTGATCGAGCTGCTCGGGATCGACACGCATGACCGCTTCTTCTTTGGTGATGAGGCCCTCTTCAACCATCGCGATAGCAATGTGGAGCGCTGCAGCAGCAGTACGCTTGCCAACGCGCGTCTGGAGCATCCAGAGCTTGCCCTGCTCGATGGTGAACTCGATATCGCACATATCGCGGAAGTGGTTCTCGAGCAGCGTGAAGACGCCTTCGAGCTCCTTGCCTGCTTCTTCGAGGCCCGGGGTGTTCTTAAGGTCGGCGATAGGTGAGGTATTGCGGATACCAGCAACAACGTCTTCGCCCTGAGCGTTGACCAGGTAATCGCCGTAGAATTCTTTATCACCGTTCGCAGGGTTACGGGTGAACGCAACGCCGGTAGCGGACGTATCGCCCTTGTTGCCGAAGATCATGGACTGAACGTTCACTGCCGTGCCCAGATCGTCGGAGATCTTGTTCTGCTTACGATAGAGCGTTGCGCGCGGGTTGTTCCAGCTGCCGAACACCGCTTCGATAGCGAGCTGGAGCTGAACATCGGGGTCTTGAGGGAATTGCACTTCCCCATCGACAACGAGAGAAGGATATTCGTTAGCATCGACGTTCTCGGTGAAGATACGCTTGAACTGCGCAACGAGCTCTTGCAGATCTTCAGCGGTAAGATCGGTATCGGATTCGACACCGCGGTCGCGCTTCATGACGTTGATAGCATTCTCGAACAGATCGCCATCAAGATCCATAACGACGTTGGAGAACATCTGGATGAAGCGGCGGTAAGAGTCCCACGCGAAACGGGGATTTTCAGTCTGCTTGATGAGACCGTTGATCGACTCATCGTTAAGACCAAGGTTCAAAACCGTGTCCATCATGCCCGGCATGGACATAGGAGCGCCGGAACGAACAGAGACGAGCAGCGGATCCTCTGCATCGCCGATCTTCTTACCGATGCGGTTCTCAAGATCCTCACGATATTCCTGGATGGTATCGAGAACACCTTCTGGCCAAGTGTTATCCGCGTTGGCGTATTCCATACACGTTTGACAAGAAATAGTAAAACCGGGAGGCACCGGAAGGCCAATGTTCGCCATTTCTGCAAGGTTCGCACCTTTGCCACCGAGGATCGCCTTCATGTTGGTGTTACCCTCAGTAACATTGTTACCCTGTGCATCTTTACCAAAGGCATAGACGCGTTTAACTTGGTCAGTCACCATTTTCTCCTAAAAACGAATACTAATCCCTCTCCACCCGCACTAGTATTGCGGATGAGCACTTTCATAATACCGCAAAATCTCCTGCGCGGTTTCTTCAATTGCGCGATTATCGGTGCGAATGACGATGCATCCGAGTTTTCTCATCAGATCACGTGCAGAAGCGAGCTCTTCGCAGACTGCTTCGTATTCTGAATAGGACGAAGCAACATGCTCTGCCTTAGCAAGACGGCGTTTGCGAACCTCGACCAAGAGCTCAGGCGTGGTCATAAGACCGAAGATACGCGTAGGATCGACCGCGAAGAGCTCCTTTGGTGGTTCGGTCTGACTATCGAGCGGCACATTGGCGACCTTATAGCCAAGCTGCGAAAGATAGATGGAAAGCGGCGTCTTCGAAGTGCGCGATACGCCAATGAGAACGATATCCGCTTTCGTGAGGTCTTGCGGGTTGCGACCATCATCATGGTTGATCGTGAAATCCACCGCAGCGAGGCGGCTGAAGTACTGATCGTCGATCGAATAGAGCGCGCCTGGATGTGGCTCAGGCGTGCGCCCCGTTGCTTCTGCGAGCGCATCATGTGCCTGGGCGAGCACATCGACTGCGATGATCTTCCGCGCAGGATCGCTCTCGCACTCACGCGCTGAAGTAACGAATGCCTCCATTGCTGCGCGCAGTTCATCATCAACAAGTGTGTAGAAGATGATAAAAGCGCCAGGAATCTGACGCGTGCGGTGGCGTGCGAGATGTGCATCTAGTTCTTCAGTGAGCTCAGCTGCAGATTTGATGCCTGGAAGTATCTCGATCGCAGGATTCGTCTCACCGAAGCTCGCTGATGCGGCTCGTGCGAGCGCTTTAGCCGTTGTTCCTGTGGAATCCGAAATTACATGAATGGTCGGAAGATCCTCCGAGACCATTCCTTGCGCGATCCATTTTTGCACGCGCACCCCTCCTGCCAAACGTATGGCTATCGCATATAACGTAAGCTCTTCGCACAGTTTTCACAACGGCAGCGAAGAGCTTTACATAAACGATACGTATATTTTTAGGATCTGTTTAGCGATCCTGCTTCACCAGATGGGAGAAATCCGCAACCGAAGAGAACACACTAACGAAGCGATTCAAGAGCGCAAGTCGATTCGCGCGCTTGACCGGGTCGTCGTCCATGATCATGACCTCGTCGAAGAAGGTATCGATTGGAACACGCAGGGCTGCAAGGGCACGGAGCGCGCCTTCATAATCTTGCACGGCGAGCGCCGCTTCGACCTTCGCGCTCGCGGTATCGGTCGCATCGCGAAGCGCGATCTCGACTTCGCCAAGCGCCGCTTCATCAAGGTCGATGCCCACCTCTTCATCACGCAGGTTGTTCGCTCGCGCAAATGCCGTCGAGAGGTCTTGCATCTCTTCGGCGTGCTCTGTCCTGAAGCGCTCAAGTACCGAAACACGCTTCGTGAACTCGGCTGGTTCACGTACGCCGCCTGCGAGCACCGCTTCGATGACATCGGGGCTCTGACCAGCGTCTTGACACATCACGCGCGCACGGGTGATGAAGAAATCTTCGATCTGGGTCTGGACCGCTGCTTTGTCGAACGAGATGTTGGTGTAGTTGTCGAGCGCACACGCGATCGCATCGGTGAGATTGACCGGAAGACCCGCGTTGAGCATGTTCACGACACCGATCGCACTTCGGCGGATCGCGAACGGGTCAGAAGAGCCACTCGGTCCTTGATCGATCGCGAACAGACCGCAGATCGTATCGAGTTTGTCGGCGAACGCAACGAGCTGACCAACCGTTCCATCGGCGAGCGCATCTCCAGCGAACTTGGGCTGATAATGCTGCGCGATCGCACGCGCAACTTGAGGAGTCTCCCCTGCTGCCTCGGCATAGTAGGAGCCCATGATGCCCTGCACCGAGGTGAATTCCACGACCGCATTCGTAACGAGGTCAGCCTTGCAAAGATACGCTGCGCGCTTGGCGTCTGCGCGACCGGCCTCATCGAGATTCGCTTCTGTAGCAAGATGATCGGTCAAAGATACGATACGGTTGGTCTTATCGAGTACGGTGCCAAGCTTCTCTTGGAATACGACCTCATCAAGCGTTGGAACATACGCTTCGAGCGGCTTTTTGAGGTCTTCATCGTAAAAGAACTTCGCATCATAGAGGCGGGCACGTACCACGCGCTCGTTACCATCGACGATGGTTTCCGTGAAGGCAGGATCGCCATTGGAGACCACGATGAATTTGTTGGAAAGTTTACCCTGTGCATCGTAGAGCGGGAAATAGCGCTGGTGCATGAGCATCGCATCAACGATGATCTCTTCAGGAACGGCCAAGAACTCTTCGTCGAAAGCACCTACCATAGCAGTCGGGTATTCGGCCAGGTTCACGACCTCCACGAGCGTCTTTTGAGGAAGCTCAGCCTTAAGACCTGTTTTAGCCTCGATCGCACTGACCTGCTCGCGAATGAGTGCTTCACGCTGCGCGTGAGAAGGAACGACCTTTGCCGCGCGCACTACCTCGAGCAGCTTATCTGCATCCGCGACCGCAAAGGGACCTGGCGCCATGAAACGATGCCCCATCGTCTCACGCGATGCCGTAAGGCCTGCGTATTCGAATTCGATGACCTCATCGCCAAAGAGCGCGACGATCCAACGAACGGGACGCGAGAAGAGCTCATGCTGAGCGCCCCAGCGCTGCGACTTCGGCCAAGAGATGCAACGGATGATGGAATCGAGCACCCCGGGCAGCAAAGTTGCGACCTTGACCGCCGGCACTTCGCGCTTAGCGAATACGTATTCGGTGCCGCCTTGTTCTTCGCGATAGAGATCATCTACCGTAAGCCCCTTGCCACGCGCAAAACCTTCTGCAGCTTTCGTGGGCGCGCCCGCTTCATCGAAGGCGATGCGCACGGCAGGGCCTTTGAAGACCTCTGTTTCTGCAACCGTCTCAACAGCGACATCGTAGACCACGACGATAAGACGGCGCGGGGAATCGTAAACTTCGATCGCGCCATGCGGGATACGCGCATCGTCCAGGAGCGCGGGAACTTTTCGCTCAAGCTGCTTGACAGCATCGACCAGGTCGAATGCGGGGATCTCTTCAACGCCGATCTCGAAAGCGAGCGTACGAGTTTGAGCCATGAGATTATTCCCCTTCCTCGTCTTCGACGCATTGGCCGACGACCTTTTCAAGATAAGCTTTGCAGCAAGCCTTAGCGATGGTACGTACGCGCAGGATATAGCCCATGCGCTCGGTCGCACTGATCACGCCGCGCGCATCGAGCAGATTGAATGCATGCGAGCACTTCAGCACGTAATCGTAAGCCGGAAGCGGCAAGCCTGCTTCGAGCGTGCGCAAGCATTCCTTTTCGTAGCGATCGAATTCACCGAAGAGCAGATCGGTATCGGCCACTTCGAAGTTATAGGCAGAGAATTCGCGCTCGTTCTCCAAGAAGACATCGCCATAGGTGAAGACCGACCCATCCGCCGCACGCGACCATACCAGATCGTAGACCGAGTCGACGCCCTGAATGTACATGGCCAAGCGCTCAAGACCATAGGTGATCTCTGCGGGAACGGGATCGCACTCGAAGCCACCTACCTGCTGGAAATAGGTGAACTGGGTCACCTCCATGCCGTTGAGCCAGACTTCCCATCCTAAGCCCCACGCGCCAAGCGTCGGGCTTTCCCAGTCGTCTTCGACGAAACGGATATCGTGCTTCTCGACCTCGATGCCGATAGTACGCAACGAATCGAGGTAGAGCTCTTGCACGTTATCAGGCGAAGGCTTCAAGAGCACCTGGAACTGGTAATAATGCTGCATGCGGTTGGGGTTCTCGCCATAGCGTCCGTCAGTCGGACGACGACACGGCTGAACGTAGGCGGCACGCCAGGCGTTCGGACCCAGGCTCCTGAGCGTGGTAGCAGTATGGAAGGTTCCTGCACCTACTTCGTTGTCGTAGGGCTGCAGCACCACACAGCCTTGATCGGCCCAATACTGCTGAAGGCGAAGGATGATCTCTTGGAAACTGAGCGGCTCATTTCCTTGCTCAGATGATATGACGTTCGTAGTCATGTAACTCCTTATGGTCATAATTCACTGGCCGCATCTCAAAGTGCGCGACCTTGTTCATTGGGTTAGCACGAACTTGTCGTGACGCTATCCGATCCAAGCAAGACTCTCGACAGGCCAATAGATGGCGAACGCCTTGCCGAAGACCGTGTCCTTATCGATCGGACCGAAATAGCGTGAATCAGAGGAATTGGTGCGATTATCACCCATCACCCACACATCGCCTTTAGGGATGGTGTAGGGATAGCTGATATCGACCGTGCCTACCGTGTTGAGCGGGTAGCTAGGAAGGCCATCGGTATAGGGTTCATCGAGCGCAACGCCATCGACATACACCTTGCCATCGCGCAGATCAACCGTCTGGCCTTCGGTGGCGATCACGCGCTTGATGAGCGTACGCGAAGGTACCTGCGGATCGGAAAAGACCACGATATCGCCCTGTTCAGGATCGGAGAAATGATAGGAGACCTTTTCGGCGAAGACCATATCGCCTGTTTTGATGGTGTCTTCCATAGAAGCGGAAGGGATCTGGAAGGGTTCAACAACGAAAGAGCGTAGCAACCATGCCCCCACGACCACGACAGCGACCATGATAAGAAAGCTTAGAAACCTTCTGAAGATGCTCGGTTTATGATCGCTCGCGTGACGACCTGAATCCACGACGCTCCTTCCCGATGAGATTGATGTTCATTCGATTATGCGGTCGCTCGTGCCCTTTGCACGCGCTTAACCGCACATTTCCTTATATTAAACAATCTTTTATGAGTTGGGTATGGGCAAACGCCAAGGAGCAAACGAAAGTTACGAGCGGCGCTCGAGAAAGGCACGATCTTCGGGGGTCAGATTCGCCTCTGCGAGCAGATCAGGACGAAGCGCTGCCGTACGCAGAAGGCTTTGCTCGTGGCGCCAGCGTTCGATATTGGTATGGTGGCCCGAGAGCAATACATCGGGAACGCTCATGCCGCGATACTGCGCAGGACGCGTGTACTGCGGATATTCGAGCAATCCATCATAGAAGCTCTCGTCAACAGAACTGCCTTCATCGCCGAGCACGCCATCGAGCCTGCGCACGACCGCATCGATGACCACCATCGATGCGAGTTCGCCGCTCGTGAGCACATAATCACCGATCGAGATCGTCTTGTCTGCCAAGGTATAGGCACGCTCATCGATACCCTCATAATGCCCGCATACGAAGAAGAGGTGGTCCTTTTCAGCAAGCTCGAGCGTGAGCGCATCGCTTAATGTTTCACCCGTGGGAGAAAGGAAGATCGTATAGGGTTTGGTAGGAGCAGCAGCGAAGAGTTCGTCACATGCTTCGAAGATCGGCTCGCACTTCATCACTAGACCCTGACCGCCCCCGTAGGGCTCATCGTCGGTCGTACGATGCTTATCATGCGTCCAATCCCTCAGATCGTGCGCGCGGAATTCAAGGATGCCCTTGTCTTGCGCGCGCTTCATGATCGATTCGTTCATGATCGAATCGTAGCACTGAGGAAACACCGAAAGCGTTTCGATGAGCATGAGCTATCCTTCCTTTCACTTCAAAGACGCAGGATGCGCGATCGAGTTGCTTAGAGTTCGACCAATCCAGCAGGCAGATCGAGCTCGATCCGTCGCTCTTCTTCGTTCAGATCCACGAGGAATTCTTCGACCAAAGGGATGTGGATCGTGCTGCCGGTTGAAGATTCAACGACCAGAAGTGGATGTGCAGGGTTCTCCTCAAGACTCACGATGGTGCCGATATGCCCCTGATCGCGTGAGAGCACTTCGAACCCGACAAGATCCAGCAAACTGCGATCATAACCTTCGGGAAGATCGGCCTTACACACGAGCACACTGTGACCAGCAAGCTGTTCTGCCTGGTCGATCGAGAGAATCGAATCGAAGGACACAAGATACGCCCCCCCAGCCTGCTCCTGGATGTGCGTGATACGCCCGGTGCGCGGAACGCGCAACACTGGAGGCACGAACGCTACTTCCATGCCTTCTTCCAATAAAAAAGGAAGACCCTCGCACGGATATGCGAGAAGTCCTCCCTTAAGATTCTTTGCTTTACCGAGGTTTGCGACCCTCGCCCATGCGCTCATTAGTCGATAAGCTCAACTTCGATGCGCAGATCATGACGTGAACCAGCTGCGCGGCTAAGCGTACGGATCGCCTTGATGATACGACCCTGGCGGCCGATCACGCGACCAACGTCCTCTGGGTTCACGCTCACTTCGATGAGCGTAGAGCCATCTTCGGTTTCCGTGGAAGTTACTTCTACTTCGTCAGGGAATTCAACGAGCGGCGCAATGAGTAGCTCGACAAGACCGGAAATATCGGTATTAGGATCGGTCATGACTAGCCGTTCTGACGCTGAGCATCGATGAGACGAGCAACGGTCTCGGTGGGCTTTGCACCCTGAGCGATCCAGGTGTCGATCTTCTCGAGATCCATGGTGACCTTCTTGGGCTCGGTAAGCGGATTGTACGTACCGACCTGCTCGATATAACGACCATCGCGACGTGCACGAGAATCTGCGACAACGATACGGTAATACGGTGCTTTGTGAGCGCCATGACGTGCGAGACGAATCTTAACTGCCATGAAGTTGAACTCCTTTGTATATTCTTACTACGCGCTTTCGCGTAACCTTTAGAAAACAGCAATTACCAATAATAAGGTGAGGGGTGTGCTTTTGCAAGAACAGAAACGAAAACGAGCACGAGCGGAAGGTTTACTGGTCTTGAATCATATCCTGAAGCCGCTTGAGGTCGCCCATGCCTAAGCCTCCCATGCCTGGAAGCGAGCGCCGGCGTTTCTTCTTCCCCTTCTTGCCTTTGCGCGTGCCCATCATCTGTTCCTGCTGGGCCATCATCTGCTTCATCATCTTGCGGGTCTCGTTGTACTTCTTCATCATCTGATTGACCTGCGTGACCGAAACACCTGCACCAGACGCGACACGTGCACGACGCGAGCCGTTGAGCACACTCGGCTTTTCTCGTTCTTCTTTGGTCATCGAATTGATGATGACCTCCATTTCGTCGAGTGCGTTCTCATTGACTTGACCGTCTTTGAGCGCCTTATCGCCACCGGGAAGCGCACTCACGAGCTTCTGGATGCCGCCGATCTTGCGCACCTGCTTGTTGATGGTAAGAAAATCGTTCAAGTTCAGATCCGCGCGCATCATGCGCTCAGCTTCTTCTTGCTCGATCTCTTCAGCACGGATCTGGGAAGCAGTTTCGATGAGGCTGATCACATCGCCCATGCCAAGGATACGCTTAGCCATGCGATCGGGATGGAACTCCTCGAGCGAATCGGGTTTCTCGCCCATCGAGATGAACTTGATCGGCTTGCCCGTGACCTGCTTGATCGAGAGCGCGCCACCACCACGTGCATCGCCATCCATCTTCGACATGATCACGCCGTCGAAATCGACCTGTTCAGCGAAGGCAGAAGCAACATTCACCACATCTTGACCGGTCATCGCGTCGACTACCATGAGGATCTGGTCGGGCTCGACCGCATCGCGGATAGCAGCGGCTTCAGCCATCATCTCCTCGTCGACATGCAAGCGACCTGCGGTGTCGACGATGACTACATCGCGCAGCGAATCGACTGCATCGCGCACGCCCTCTTGGGCGATCTTGACCGGATCCTTGCCATCGCCGCGATAGACGCGCACGCCGATCTCATCACCCAGCGTTTGAAGCTGATCGGCTGCTGCGGGGCGGTATACGTCGCACGCAACGAGCAACGGGTTGTGGTTCTGCTTCTTCAAAAGATACGCGAGCTTCGCAGCTGCCGTGGTCTTACCTGAGCCTTGAAGGCCGACGAGCATGATCACATTCGGAATGCGCGAAGAGAGCACGAGCTGCGAATCGGACTCACCAAAGAGCTTCGTTAATTCGTCGAGCACCACCTTGATGACGTTCTGTGCTGGCGTGAGCGAATCGAGCACTTCGGCATCGAGGCAGCGTTCCTTCGTATTCTTGATGAAGGACTTGACCACCTTGAAGTTAACATCCGCCTCCAGAAGCGCCATACGGATCTCCTTCATGGCAGAGTTGATGTCATCCTCGTTGAGCTTTCCCTTCGAGCGGAGGCCCGAGAAGATGGATTGTAGTTTGTCTGAAAGATTATCCAGCATCGCGCAATTCTCCAATCAGAGCGTTCGCAAAATCGAGCGCATCGAAATCCTGTAGATCTTCGATACCCTCCCCTACGCCGATCTTGTAGAGCGGCAATTCCAATTCATGAGCGATCGCCACCGAGATGCCACCCTTTGCAGTGCCATCGAGCTTGGTGACGATGATGCCATCGAGGTCGAGCGCCTTGTTGAACTCACGTGCCTGCTGGAGACCGTTCTGCCCCGTGGTCGCATCGATGACGAGCACGGTATAGACTGGCAGCTCCGAACGACGGCGCACCACTTCGACCACTTTGGTGAGCTCGCGCATCAGGTCGTCTGAGGTGTGCAAGCGCCCTGCCGTATCAATGAGCACCAGATCCGCACCCGTTTGCTCAGCGCGTTCGAGCGTTTCATAGCACACGCTTGCCGGATCGCTCCCGCGCTCGCGCGAAACGATCTCGACATCGGCTCTGCGCGCCCATTCTTCGAGCTGTTCGATGGCTGCCGCCCTGAACGTATCGGCGCTACCGAGCAGCACCTTGCGATCGTTGCCATGGGCCTCAGCGGCGATCTTGCCCACCGTGGTGGTCTTGCCTGAACCGTTCACGCCAACGAAGAGCACCACCGCTTCATCGTCGAAGATCGAACCATCAGTCTCGATGAATTGATCAGCGATCTTCTCCGCCAAGAGATCGAGCACTGCATAAGCATCGGGGAGCGCCTTGCGCGTTGCTTCATCACGCAGCTCCTCGACGATCGCATCTGCCGCTGCTGCGCCGAAGTCGCTCAAGATGAGCGTCTCTTCGAGCGTCTCCCAGAATTCCTCATCGACATCCGGCCCGCGGTCGAGCAGGATGTTCATCTGCTCCTTGAACTTATCGCGACTGCGATGAAGCCCGCTTGAGATTCGGTCGAAAAAGCCCATGCTATTCCTCCTTCGCGCGCGCCTGATCGATGCGCTGACTTAAGACTTTCGTAACGCCATCAGCCTGCATGGAAACGCCATAGAGGATATCGGCAGCTTCCATCGTACGACGCTGGTGAGTGATCATGATGAACTGCGCGAAGTCGCGCACCGTGGCAAGGTAGTTCATGAGGCGGCGCAGGTTGGAATCGTCGAGCGCCGCTTCGATCTCGTCGAGGATATAGAACGGCGTTTGGCGAATGCGGTACACCGCGAAGAGCAGCGCCATCGCCGTCATGGATTTCTCGCCACCAGAAAGAAGCGACATCTTCTTCACCGTCTTGCCGACGGGCTGTGCGTTCACATCCACGCCCGTGTTCTCAAGATCGTCGGGATCGACCAATGAAAGATGCGCATGACCTCCCGGGAACAGGGTCGAGAAGATCTCGGAGAAGTTCGCGTTCACCTGCTCGAAGGTCTTCACGAAATCGTCCTTCATGCGCTCATCGATGAGCGCAACGATGCGACTGAGCGCACTGCGCGCTGCTTGCATATCGGCAAGCTGCGAGAGCAGATAGTTGTAGCGTTCGTTGACCTGCTCGTATTCGCGAGCTGCATCGGGGTTTACTGTGCCTAAGTTCTTGATACGGCGCTTGAGCGTTTCCGCCTCGCGCTCGCTTTCGGCACGATTCTCAAGTTCAGGCAGTTCAAGCGCTGTTTCGAGTGGCGTATGGCATTCGGTGATGATCGCCTGAACGGCGGCCTCGACCTTGATCTCGAGCTGACCCTTTTCGATACGGATCTCAGAACAAGCAGCATTCTGTTGATCGAGCGCGATACGCAACTCACGCACTTTTTGCGTTGACTCTGCGATGCGCTTATGCAGCTCCTGCGATGATTCCTGCGTTTCACGCGTTTTGAGCTCGATCGTCGAAACGTGCTTTTGGATAGATTCGTTCAAGAGTTCGAGCGTTGAAAGCAGCGGCTCGACACGCGCCGAAGCTCCTTTGATCAGACCAAAGCGCTTCTCGGCCGTGCGTGAGCGCACTTCGATGTTATGGATCTCCTGCTTGCGCGAAGCGACCATGCGCTCGTTATAGGCATAGGCTTCTTGAAGCTTCGCCCGCTCGAGACGGGCATTCTGCAGCTCTTCGGAGATCGAAACGACCTTGTTCTGAATGGGTGTAAGCACTGCACGCATGTCTTCGACTTGCTTCTTGCTCTCCTGAAGCTTTGCCTGGACTTGCGCAAGCTCTTCTTTCAGCTTGTCGGAATCAGGCTGCGCCTCTTCCAAGTAAGCACGGTAGCGCTGCTGCTCTTCGATCAGGTTCTTATGGCTGGCCTTGAGCGTTTCGAGCGTTTGCGTCTCGCTCGCAAGATCGCGCGCGGTCGACTCGCGATTGCCGCGCACGTTCGCGGTCTTCTCGGTTGCCTGCAACGAAGCGATCTGCAGTTCTTTCAGCGAATTCTCCAGCTGATCGTAGGTAGCGCGCACCTTGGCGAAGCGCTCAGAGTACTCCGCTTCACGGCTACGTAACTCGACCAGATTGCGTCTACGCAGAAGCGCACTGTTAGCTTTGTCTTCTTCCGACTTACGGAAGTAGCGTGCGCGACCATTCGTGTCCACGATGCAACCATCACGACTGACGAGCGTGACGCCATGCGGAGCACGCTTCCAGATATTGAAGAGCTCGTCTTTCGAATCGTAGAGATACACTGCGCCGAGCAGCGCTTCGAAACCTTTTTTATACGTACTCGAAACCTCGATCTGGTCGAGCAGGCGGTGGTCGCGCTCGCTCGTTGCGAAATCATCGCTTGAAGCGAGCTGGAAAATATCCTTTTCGGGTAGAAGCACCACATCGCCGGTTTCTCCGCTCTGTTCGAGCGCATCGATGAACGTTCGCACACTTTCGCGGTCTTGAACGAAAAGTCCGTGCATATTGGACCCGAGCAAAGCTTCAACGATCATATCGAGCTCGCTCGGGACGGAAAGCTCATGGGTGAGCGCACGCCAGGGAGCCAGCTGATGGTCTCCCGACATGACCCAAGAAAGGATGGGGTTGGTTGCTTCGTTAGCACGCTCCAGCTCTTCGAGCGCTTTTCGCTGCGCGCCGATAGAAGTGAGCTCTTCGCGCACTTCGTCCATTTCGCCACGCGTAAGCTCGCGGTCGCGCAAAGCAGTGTTCAGTTCTTCGCGCGCGTGTGTCTCAGCAGTCTCAGCTTCGAGAAGCGCGCCATCAAGATTATCGAGTTGGAGCTGAAGCTGAGCGCATTTCTGCTCGAGCGCGGTAAGGCGCGCCTGAGAATCGGCCACTTGCGCATCCGCCACTTGAGAGCTCACCTGCGCATCGTGAAGCTCCTCTTTCAGCGAATCGAGCGTGGATTGGATCGTTTCGCTGCGATACGTGAGCGCATTCTGTTCGGCTAAGATCGCGTCGATCTGCTTGCGCAGTTCGTTGCGCTGGTCTACTTGTTTGTTATAGTTCTCTTCGATGCGATCATGATCGGATACCGCGTTGTTATAGGATCGTTCAACCTCTTGGAATTGCGTGGTGAGCGATTCAAGATCTTGAGCAGCACGTTTTGCTTGGATCTTCTCGTTTTCGAACGAACGGACACCCATAGCAAGTTCCTTTTCGTAGGACTTGCGACGTTCGCGCAACACGATGCATTGCGAGTTGATGGACTCAGCGACCGAACGCACGCGGCGATAATCGTTTCCGAGTGCCGACTCGTTCTCGCCTGAAGTTTGGAGCTGGCTTTGAAGCTCATCGTTGGCTTTCTCCGCTTCGGTGAGAACGACCAGCGCTTCATTGGATCTTTTTTGATTGGTCTCCTCTGCCTCGAGGATCTCGTTCCAACGCTTCTGCAGGATGCGCAGATCATCCACCGCAAGTTCCAAGCGGTATTTCTGATATTCCGCATCGAGCTGCTTGAAGGTGATCGCCTTCTTCGCCTTGCGCTCGAGCGGTTTTAGCTGACGCTCGACCTCGGCGGTGATATCGTTCACGCGATCGAGGTGTGCATCCATCTGGGCAAGCTTGCGCTCGCTCTTCTTGCGGCGCTCCTTGTGCTTCAAGATACCCGCGGCCTCTTCGATGAGCTCACGCCTATCTTCCGGGCGTGACGAAAGGATGGAATCGAGATTACCCTGGGAGATGATCGAGTTCGTTCCCGAACCAAGACCGCTATCATGCAGGATGTCGAGCACGTCCATGCGGCGCACGAGCGATCCATTGATGAGGTATTCGCTCTCACCGTTGCGATACATGCGACGCCCGATGGAAACCTCAGAGAAATCAACAGGCAAGGTGCCATCGGAGTTGTCGAGCACAAGCTCGACTTCCGCAACGCCTACTGGCTTGCGCGCAGATGAACCTGAGAAGATGACGTCTTCCATCGACTGGCCGCGAAGGCTCTTCGCGTTGCGCTCGCCCAGCACCCAAAGCACCGCATCTGAGATATTCGATTTGCCCGATCCGTTCGGTCCAACGATAGCTGCAAGCCCTGGCTCAAAACGCATGACCGTGCGATCAGCGAAGGACTTGAATCCTTTCAGATTCAACGACTTTAAATACACACGCGCCCCTTATTGCTTCTTCTTGCGGGCGTTTTCCGCCTTACGCCTGGCCTTCTCTTCTGCTTTCGCAGCCTTGATCGCGGCTTTAGCATCGGCCTGACGTTTCTTATCTTTTGAGTCTTTCGCATCGAAGAACGAGCTGAGTGCCTTCAGGGCCGATTCAGCAGCATGGCTTTCCGATTCCTTCTTCGTGCGCCCCACACCTTTCGCCAGCGACTGAACACCAACGAAGACCTGGGTGATGAATGTTCTGTTGTGCGGAGGACCTTGCGTCTCCACCAATCGATAGGTGGGCGTGATGCCGTCTTCCTGAAGCTTCTCCTGCAATACGCTCTTCGGATTCTCTGGCTCGCGCGCCATATCGATGTTCATCTTCGTGATGAGCGTTCGATCGATGAATGCGCTCGCAGCCTGCCAGCCTCCATCGAGGTAGAGCGCCGCAACCACCGATTCATACACGTTCTCGAGCGCAGAATGAAGTCCACGCTTGCCGGTTCCCGTCTCCGATGAACCGAAGATGATGAAATCGGCGAAGCCTAAGCCCTCGGCCGTCTTAGAGAGCGAAGCACCTGAAACGAGAGAGACCTTGATGCGCGTGAGACCTCCTTCGTCGACCTTAGGATACGCATGGAAAGCGCGATCGGCCACCACCGCCCCCAAGATGCTGTCCCCTAAGAATTCGAGGCGTTCATAGGAATCGCGCAACGAATGACCCTCCACCGCGGAAGGATGCGTGAGGGCAGCAAGAAGAAGTGTTGGATCTTTGAACTGATAGTCGAGCACACGCTCGACCTCATCCAATAGCTCTCTATGTTCCTCTGCATTGCTCACGTGGGGTTTCCTCGGTCTCAAATAAACAGATTAAGTTTACCCGAGGTCGTTATCTTTTTTCACGGTTCGCGCGATTATTCCCGAAACATCCAAACGAACGGTCTTGGCGGTGATCGCAATGCCATTCTTGATCGCACGCGCGCTTGATGAACCATGTCCGATCAAGCAAGCGCCATTCACGCCGAGCAGCGGCGCACCACCATAGGTATCGGGGTCGATCGAGTCCTTGAGCTTCTGAAGGTCGCCTTTAAGCGCGAGCGCCGCAAGCTTGGTCTTCGCAGACGACATCATGATATCCTTCAGCGCTGCGAAGAGCACCTTCGAAGTGCCTTCGATCGTCTTCAAGCAAACATTGCCCGTGAAGCCATCAGTGACGAACACATCAGCCCCACCTGGCAAGATATCGCAGCCTTCTTTGTTGCCGATAAAATTCGGAAGAGAAGCATTCATGAGTTCGAAGGCTTCCTGCGAGAACTGGGAGCCCTTCGTGTCTTCGCTGCCAATATTCAAGAGCGCCACGCTCGGGTCAGGAATGCCGATGACCTGTTCGGCATAGACAGCTGCCATCTGGCCGAACTGTACCAAATAGGAAGGCTTGCAGTCGGCGTTCGCTCCCACATCGCACATGACGACCGGTTTCGCGGGAGACGGGATGATGGTCGCGATAGCGGGGCGCATGACCCCTTTGATGCGTCCCATCACGAGCGTTGCTGCCGTGAGGCACGCGCCGGTCGATCCTGCGGAGAAGAACCCTTGTGCCTGGCCTTCTTTAACGAGACGACAGCCTACCACGATGCTCGAATCCTTCTTCTTACGTACCGCCTGCGCAGGATGCTCGTCCATCGCGATCTCTTCGGTGCAGGGTTGCGCGATGCAGCGGTCATGGCTCTGGGCGAACGGCTCCACCGCATCGGCCGGGCCGCAAATCACCACTTCAAGATTCGGGTCTTCAGCAAGCGCCATCTCAACGCCTTCGAGTACCACAGGGGCACCAAAATCTCCACCGACGGCATCAACAGCGATCCTTGTCATTTCATTCACGGTAGTCACCTCGCAATTCATATCGTATTCATTCTAAAAGAAAACAGTTTTCCCAACTGAAAGAAGGTCGGGAACAAAAAAATCCCTCGGCAAAAGACCGAGGGATCGACAAATCAACGAACTGCGTGGATGAACTAAGCAGTTTGGATGACTTCACGATCGCGATAATGACCGCAATTGGGGCAAACGCGATGCGGAAGCTTCACTTCGCCGCATTCAGGGCACAGCGAACGAGAAGGTGCTGCGATCTTATCATTTTCGCTACGACGTGCGTGGGTGCGAGCACGACCAGTTTTACGCTTAGGTACTGCCATGAGGTTTCTCCTTCTATAACACAGGCTTGGCCTGAAACTTACGTTTGACGCAACGAGATATGCTAACAAACTCGTGCGATGTTTTCAATCATCGAAGTTGCGATTCTGCCCGAACGGTAGCGATTCGCATGACGTGCGCGAACAATCGTTACTCTTCAGAATTGAAGCGGTAGTTCTTGAGCACCGCAAACGGGTTCTGCGGATCGATTTCTTGCTGCGCAGCACAACTGCAGGTTTCGCGGTTGAGGTTAGTGCCACATTGAGGGCAAAGACCGGCGCAGTCTTCGCTGCAAAGCACCACAAGCGGTAGAGCGAGCGCAAGCGCACCCTGAAAAAGAGCGGTAAGGTCAACCTTGTTCTTATCGATAAGCTGGTCGTATTCGACTTCTTCATCTTTGGAAAGCGGCTCATCCTTACCGGGAAGAACAAAATACGCTTCGATCGGCGCTTTGAGATCGAGCTCCACTTCGTCAAGACAACGAGCACAAGCGGTCTTAGCCTGCCCACTCACCTCTCCCGTTGCGAGCAGCGCTCCACCAGTATTGGTGAAGAAGAGATGATAGCGCAGAGGCTCTTCGAAGCGATAGCTATCGGCACCCATGCGAATCTCAGGAAGTGATATCTCTCCCGTAAAATCAGCAACTGCCGAAGTCTCGAAGAGAGAATCCGGCAGCGCAAGCAGTTGATCTGGAGTATCCATTAGCGTCCAGCGCTCAGGGAATTAGCATTCAAGCGGTCACGACAACGACGCACACTGTTGAGCGCGGTATCGAGGCTCTGCTCGACATGAGAGAACACTTCATCAGCGAAGTCTTCCGCACCTGCACGCGTTTCGCGCTCGAGCTCACGCGCTTCAGCCATGATGGTATCGGCCTGCTGCTGGGAAATGCGCACGATCTCCTGTTCGCTCGCGATGGTGATAGCCTGGCTACGCGCATCTTCGATAAGACGTGATGCTTGGGCTTCAGCTTCGTCGAGCAGTGCTTGACGTTCGCGAATGATCTGACGCGCCTGTGCGAATTCTGAAGGGAAGGTGTCACGGATCTCATCAAGAATCTCAAATGCTGCCTGGGCATCCACCTGGCGCATGGTGTTCTTGCCAAAAACCGGTTTCGAATCTTCGATGAGCACAGAAAGCTCTTCGATGAGGTTCATTACTCCAATTTCGTCCATAAACATCCTTCCAAATCGTGTTCAAAACACGAATAAAATCTTTATTATCTTAGAGCAAACGGCAGCGTTATACAACAGAAAAACCGATTTGTCCTAGTCTTGTGAAGTATAGGTAACTAATACGCTTCGTTGAAATACTCGATGAGCGCACGCTCTACGCACTCGGGCACGAACTGTTTCACGTCGCCGCCCATCGATGCCATTTCGCGCACGATCGAGCTCGAAAGGTACATGTATTTCGGCGGAGACATGATGAAGAACGTCTCAAGATCCTTAGAGAGTTCGTAGTTTAGCGCGGTGAGCTGGAACTCATATTCGAAGTCGGTGATGGCGCGCAGGCCCTTCACCACGATATGAGCCTTCTGCTCTCGAACGAAGTCGACAAGCAGGCAATTGAACCCTTTCACGCAGACATTGGGGTATTCCTTCAATGCCTCTTCAGCCAAGCGAACGCGTGTCTCTTGGTCGAAGATCGGCCCCTTCTTGTGAGAAGCTGCGACCGCGACGATGACTTCATCGAAGACTTGCGCGGCACGTTCGATCACGTCGATGTGACCTTTGGTGATCGGATCGAAGGTACCTGGAACGACTGCCCGTTTCATTCACATACCCTTTCTTATCAGGACATAGGTTGTATCTCCAAAATCTTTGAGAGAAACAGTTTTCCATTTTAACCTATCAAGTTCGCTTACCAATTCAGGTTTGTTCTTTTTGGCGAGTTCGTAGCAGATAAGCACCTCGGCGTTCAGCGAACCCGCTTCATCGAGCGCCTGAACGAGCGAAAGGACCCGCGAAGGAGCGATCATATAAGGCGGATCGAGCAAGACAAGGTCGAACGGATGAACGCGCTTCTTCGACGCGAGCGCAAACGCATCGCCCACCTCAAGCTTCCAAGCTTCTTTTTGGGCGCCAACTTTCGTAAGGTTCTCGCGCACGATCTTCGCAGCTGCGCGCGCTTGCTCGAAGAAGACCACGCTCGCTGCTCCCCGCGAGAGCGCCTCGATACCGAGTGCTCCTGAGCCGGCAAAACCATCGAGCACGCATGCCCCTTCAAGACCCCCAAGTGCGCTTACAATCGCGCTGAAGAGCGACTCCTTCACGCGCATAGTGGTCGGGCGGGTGGCATCCCCTTTGAGCGTTTTGAGCGGGTGACCTTTGTATGTACCAGAAACGACGCGCATGGCTCTCTCTCATTTATTCAGTTGCGTTCTTTGCTCAAGCGACAGGCAACCATCGAACGCTCGCGCTCGAGAATCGCCCGCTCAGCTTCGCTAAGCGTATCGTTGTAGATGATATCGTAGGCATCTTGATACGCCGCTTCGATGACAGCACGGTCGCGCACCACATTCACCAAACGAAGCGCGGCCTGCCCATGCTGACGAGCACCGAACACGTCGCCTTCTTTGCGCTGCGCAAGATCGATCTCCGAAAGCTCGAAGCCATCTTCGGTCACCTCCATCGCGCGCAAGCGTTCAAGTGCCGCCGGCGCCTTCGAGCGCGTAACGAGATAGACAGCCCCGGGCTTTTTGCCGCGCCCCACACGGCCGCGCAATTGATGAAGCTGCGCAAGACCGAAACGGTCGGCATCTTCGATGATCATGACCGTGGCATTGGGAACATCGATGCCCACTTCGATGATCGTGGTCGAAACGAGCACATCGATCTCTCCTGCGCGAAACGCTTCCATGATCGCGCTCTTCTCTTCAGCAGCAAGCCGTCCATGAAGAAGAGCCACGCGCGCAGAAGGAAACACCTGGCTTTGGAGGATCTCGGCATGTTGCTCGGCAGCGGTAAACCGGGCAGCTTGCCCACTACCTGCGGTTTCGGTGTTGAAAGCATCGGATTCAAGACCGAATTCGACGAGTGCATATTCGATCTGCTCATCTTCCCCCTCTTCTTCATCACTCGCAAGCAGATCCTTAGTGGGGATACCGATGAGCGGGCAGACCACATAGGCCTGCTCGCCACGTGAAAGGGCTGCGCGTACCGCATCGTATGCCACTCCCTCTTCAGTGAAAGGGAGCACCGTAGTAGTGCGGGAGCTCTTGATCTGCGGTGGCTTGCGCAGATAGCTGATCGCCGTTGTGCCATAGAGCGCAAGGGCAAGCGAACGCGGAATGGGTGTTGCGCTCATCGAAAGGACATCAGCACCAGGAGCTTTCGTCAAAAGCGCTTCGCGCTGTTCGACGCCGAAGCGTTGCTGCTCATCGAAGCATACGAACGAGCAATCAGCAAACTGTACCGAAGGCTCGAATACGGCGTGGGTGCCGAAACAGATCGAAACCTGCCCCTCTGCAAGCGCTTGGAGAGAGCGCTCCTTCTCGTCTGTTGGGGTCGTTGACGTGAGCAGGCACCATGATACGCCCAGACGGTCGAGGAGCGGACCGAGCGAACGCGCATACTGTTTCACCAAGATCTCGGTAGGACCGACCATGACCGCCTGATGAGCGTTGCGTGCCGCGCAGACCAGCGCACAGAATGCCACGATCGTCTTGCCCGTGCCCACATCTCCTAAGAGCAAGCGGTCCATCGCCTTGGGAGCAGCCATGTCCTCCCAGATCTCATCGCGAGCGCACGCCTGCTCGCTGGTAAGCTCGAAGGGCAGCACTTGTGCCAGTTCGCTTACGAGCGCCTCGTCTGCGCCCTGCTCGAAACCAGGAAACTGTAGAGCATGTTCGCGCTGCTCGGTGATCAGCTGAAGCTCGAGGAAGAACAATTCCTCATAGAGCAAGCGCCTGCGCGCCATGTCCACCTCTTCGATGCTCTCTGGGAAATGGATCGCACGATAGGCCTGATAGCGGGAACAAAGCCGATAGCGCTCGCGCAGCGAGAGCGGTAAGGGATCATAGAGGCCGCGCACTTCTTCGAGCGCGTGGGCGATCATGCGCTTTACGATCGACGGGCTGAGCTTATTGATCGATCCATGGAAGGCTTGGATGATGCCGTGCGCCTCCCCCGCTTCTTCAAGACGGGTGATGATGGGGTTCGTCATACGCTTGAACCCATAATTGAATTCGATCGTACCCGATACGCTCACCAGGTCGTCCTTATGCAGCTTATCCGCAAGCCAAGGCTGATTGAAGCAGGTCACGATAAGCGTGCCCGTGCTGTCGAGAAGCGTGATCTCAAGGATGTTCAGATTGCGACGAGGCTTCTTCACCTTCGTTTCATAGATGCGCGCAACGAGCGTACATGAAAGCCCGATGGTCGCCTGCGCGATAGTGACCACCTGGGACATGTCGAGGTAGCGACGGGGAAACCGATCGAGCAGGTCGCGTACCACTTCGATCCCGCGCACTGATAATGCACGCGCGCGCTGGGGGCTTACCTGGGAAACGGCCTCAACAGGTCCATCGAAGCGCAAAGTAGCAGAAAGGCGGTCAGAACCTCGTTTCTGAGCCGCCTTTTTCGTTTGGGAAGATGCTATGCCCTCGCGCACGTTACCCACTTATTCGAGCGAAAGGATGATCGGATAGAGCGGCTGCTCACCACGATGCGGGTCGATCTCGATGTCCTCATACGCCTCTTCGATGCGCTCGACGATCGAATTGAACGCTTCTTGCGAAAGGTCCTCACCTGCAAGGATCGTGAGCGTGTCGGCATCTTCGGCTTCCATGGCAGCCAGGATTCCAAGCGTTGCATCGACCACACTATCGCTCACCACTTCGATCGAACCATCCGCGATGCCGATCGTATCGCCCTCTTTGATAGGATTGCCGTGAGCGTCCTTTGCATCTTTGATCGCGCACGTTACCTCGCCTGTCTTCACTTCACCCGCTACTTCGGTCATCTCTTCGACATTGTCTTCAAGCGTTGCGTTCTCGTCGAAAACGAACAGGGCGGAGAACGCCTCAGGCACGCTCGTCGTTGGAACGACCGCACAGGGCTTTTCGGAAACATCGGCACAGCTCTGAGAAGCCATGATGATGTTCTTGTTGTTAGGAAGGATGATGACCGCATCGGCATTGACGCGATTGACCGCATCGAGCAATTCCTTCGTGGAGGGATTCATGGTTTGACCACCAGAAACGACCACATCAACACCAAGGCTCTCAAGGATAGCAGCATTGCCTGAACCTGCGCAGACCGCAACGAGACCGATAGGCTTGCGCTCTTGGGCCTGATCTTCTTCAAGCGAAGCACTACGGGCTGCACTCTGGAGCTTCATGTTGTGGATATGGACTTCGGAGACCGCACCGCGATCGAGGAAGTACTCGAGCACCTTGTTCGGCGTGTTCGAGTGGACATGCACCTTATAGACCGGCGCGTTGCCGACGCACAACTCGCAATCGCCCATCGTCTGGAGGAAGTCGAGCGCTGCGTCTTGGTCGAGATCATCCGTGTGAACGAGGAATTCGTTGCAGTAGGTGTAATTCGAACCTTCCCAGTCATTGATCTGCTCGATCTCCGCCTTTGGAGCAGCCGTACGCGCGAACGCCATCTCGTCGACGAGCGCTTCGGTACGGCCCGTAAGAGCAGCAACGAACGAGTCGAAGAAGATCGCAAGGCCATAGCCACCTGCGTCGACCACGCCGTTTTCCTTCAAGACCGGAAGCAGGTCGGGCGTGCGCTGAACGGAAGCATACGCAGCGTTCACGATATTCTGCAGATATTCTTCGAGGCTTGGGCGGTTCTTCTTCGCGGGACGCGCCGCTTCAGCCGTATCGCGCAGCACCGTGAGGATCGTGCCTTCGACTGGCTTGCGTACCGCGTTGAAGGCGACTTCGACCGCCTTAGCGAAGGCATCGCCGATCGCATCGATATCGAAATCTTCATGGCCATCGAAGCCTTCGCACAGACCGCGCAGGATCTGCGAGGTGATGACACCGGAATTTCCGCGTGCACCCATGAGCGCGCCGGTGGTGATGGCACGACGCTTGTCGGCATTCGAAGCGCCGATCGGCAACGCGGCAAGGTTTTCCACGACCATGGCAAGCGTGAGCGACATGTTCGTTCCCGTATCGCCATCTGGCACGGGGAAAACGTTCAGTCGATTGATCTCATCCTTGCGTGCATCCAAAGCTTTTGCAGCAGCAGCGATGGCGTTTGCCACATCATTGGAACTGTAATTACTCATTCAAATGACTCCTCGTGTGAGCGATTCAGCTTCGAGCGAATAGCTCTAACGAACTTTGATTCCCTGTACGTGCACATCGATTCCCTTGAGCGGGGCTTGAACGAATTCTTCAAGTGCGAAGGTAACCTGATCGACAAGATTGGTCGATACGACATTGATATTGACCCCATGCTCGAGAACGACATAGAGACTGATGAGCACCCCATCTTCGTCCACTGAGACGATGACGCCCTTGCGCAAGGGAGACTGGGGAAGGAATTTCGCAAGACCATTAGCGGCAGCTGGTTGAGCCATGCCAACCACGCCATAGCACTGGAGAGCAGCATGTCCAGCAATATCTGCCAGAACCTCTTCAGAGACGATCAGGTCTCCAGGAATATCGGTATTCATAGCGCTCCTTTCGATAGGCAATGGTCAGGAATGACCACGCCAGTTAGGGCTAGAGCTTCATTTTACACAAAAAAGACCACCCATCATGAGTGGTCTTCGAGAACAGGACGAGAATGGCTGTTATGCGCGCTCGACGTTACCTGCTTTGAGGCACTTCGTGCAAACGTTCGCACGTTTGACCTTGCCATTGAGTTTGATCGTGACCTTCTGGATGTTCGGACGGAAGGTACGATTGGTAACACGATGAGAATGGCTGACATTACGACCAGCGCTCGGTGCTTTACCGCAGATCTCACATACTTTGGACATTCTTGATCAACTCCATTTATCGTTCAATGTTCACAGGCATGTTTATGCCGTATGTTTCAAACAAGCCCTAGCACTATACCACAGGTAAGAGGAGCACCCAAGATGAAAACGAGCATTTTTTCGCCTAAGTGAGTTATCCAGCGTCATGCGGAAGGCTGTAGCCAAGACGAAAAGAAACGGTCACCCTGCGGTAATCGCATTTCACGTGCGTATTACTACAATAGAAGTATCAAAAGAACCACTTTAGGGAGGGTGTTCACCATGGATATCTCAAATGAAGAAAAAGATCGCATCGCACGCGCAGACCTCGAAAAGCTCGAGTACGATATTCGCGCTGAAGCAGAAACCGCCGTTGAGGACTTCGACGCCATGGGCGATGAAGGCGCAGCTGCAGCAGCTGCTGAGACCGCTGGCGAATTCGATGAGGCCATGCGTGAGGCAAAATAGCCTTTCATGATCGATCGCTTCGCACTACTTGCGAAACAAGAGGAGGTCATCGACACACATCGGTGACCTCCTCTTTCTTTAACACCTAACTGCATGAGCGCCTGTAGGTTCAACATGAGTATTTCTAGGTTCGCTTTGGACGCTTCTCGTTTTGCTCCCCTAGTTACGCACTAACGACGCTTCTTGAAAGGATTGCCTGGGAGCGCCTCTTTGATATCGCCAAAGGCCTCAGAGAACTCGCCCATGACCTCCTTGCCCTCCTTATAGAAGGAATTGAGCTTCTTCGTTGCTCCTGCAATCGTCTCTTTCGCAGAATCGGTAAGGAATCCCTCTTCCTTCTTCTCGTCCGCTTCGTCTTCTTCGGACTCAGATACAGAGCTCGAAGCTGCTGCGGTGCGCTTGGGGTCCTTTGCTTGCGTTGCATTGTCGAACGCAGCCGACTCTGCTTCGCTCACGGGCTCGAGCGGAACGCTTTTGGCGGTCTTCTTCTCGATCTCACATTCGATGAGATAGATCTGGTCATCGATCTTATCGAGCTTCTTGTCATAGCCCGCAAGTTCATACGGAACGCCATCTACCACAACCGAAAGATCGTCCAATCGAGCATGAAGGCGCTCGATCATGGTCTTGACCGCTTCATTCATAACGGCATCCTTTCCTAATACGAACGATTGCGCGCTTTGAGCGCCCGATCGATCTCGCGTTTCGAATCGCGCTCAGCCATCGCTGCGCGTTTATCGTAGAGCTTCTTGCCTCGTGCGACCGCCAACTCGATCTTCACGCGTGAATTCTTATCGAAATAGATCTTGAGCGGCACAAGTGCCATGCCCTTCTCCTGGGTCTTGCGCACAAGATCGCGGATCTGATTGCGATGGAGCAAGAGCTTACGCACGCGATCGGGGTCAGGGTTGGCGATATTGCCATGGGAATAGGGCGCGATATGAAGATTATGCAGCCACACTTCCCCATTGCGAACGAGCGCAAAGCAATCCGTGAGCTGGCAGTTATTCTCACGAAGCGAGCACACCTCGGTACCCGTGAGCACGATGCCCGCCTCGTAGGTCTCTAAGATCTCGTAATCGTGCAGCGCACGACGATTCTTCGCTATGAGCGTATCAACGCGCGACATGGCTACAGACCAGGGACGAACGTGACCTCTTCATCGAGGTCGAGGATGAACTGCACCAGAAGTTCTACGCACGCTTCAAGATCTTTAAGCGCGATGACCTCGGTGGGGGTATGCATATAGCGCAACGCGACCGAAACGAGGCCGGTTGCCTTTCCGCCACGCTGGATCTGCATCGCAGCTGCATCGGTTCCCGTGACCCGCGGTTCAGCTTCGATCTGAACGGGAACCTTCGCCTTTTTAGCGGCTGCCTTCAAGCGATCGAAGACAACAGGATTGATATTCGGTCCGCGCGCGATGACCGGACCCTCACCGCAGGCGAGCTTGCCGTACTTCGTCGGGTCGATGCCAGGATAATCCGTAGCATGCGTGACATCGAGCGCGATCGCGATATCGGGGTGCACCCCATAGGCGGAGGTGGTTCCGCCACGCAACCCGATCTCTTCCTGGACCGTTGCGGCACAGATGTAATCGCCGGGCGCTCCGCCCGCTTTCGCAAGCTCTTCGAGCACACGCACCGCGATATAGACGCCCATCTTGTCATCGAAACCGCGCGAGACCGCCATACCATCGCCGAACTCTTCGAAGCCAACTCCGTAGGTGATCACATCGCCGATGGAGACCGCTTTCTTCACGTGCTTCGCTGACATACCCAGATCGATCACAAGATCATCGAGCGCGGTGACATTCTTGCGCTCATCAGGGCTGATAAGATGGATTGGCTTCCTTCCGACCACGCCGCGCAACGTACCTTGTTTCGTATGAACATCAACACGCATGCCCGGCAGTATCGCAGCATCAACGCCGCCCACCGCAGCAACGCTCAAGAAGCCCTCTTCACTTATGTAGGTGACCATGAGGCCCACTTCGTCCATGTGAGCTGCGACCATGACCGAAGGAGCGCTACCTTTGCCCTTCAGCGTAGCATGGACCGAACCCATCACATTGGTTTCGATGGAGTCCGCCACGTTCGCGAGCCGCTTGCGCACCCGCTCTGCAACGCCCACCTCCGTACCGGTGACCGAAGGGGTTTCAAGTATCTTCTTCAAGAATTTCTTATCGACCTTAGCCATGATAGGCTCCTCTCATATATAGGAAGAAGCGCGTTCGCACCTCGTTAGCTCTTTTTGTTGAAGCAATTATAGCGCGCTTTCGAACGGGCGCAGTGAGCATCTCGCATCTTACTCGAAGCGTGGCGCCATCTTGAAGCGCACCTCGCGACTGTGCCAGTCCGCCTCCACTAAGACCACTTCGAGCTTTTGACCGATCCGATAGACCATGCCCGTATCGGAACCCGTGAGCGTCGAGCGTTCAGGGTTGTAGGAGAAATACTCATCGCCGAGCTCTTCGATCGGGATGAATCCCAAAACGGTATTCTCCATGCGAAGCACCGCGCCGAACGTGGAAACACTGTAGATGAGCGTTTCGAAACGCTCTCCGATGAAGCCTTGCAGATACTCGATAAGCTTCACGAGCTGTGATTGATGCTCGGCTTTAGCAGCAACGCGCTCCATTTCCGATGAATGATCCGCGATCCACGCGCTTGAATTCTTCTCCGCTTCGAAGGTTGCAGATTTCTTAAGCAACGCTTCTTTTACCATACGGTGCACCATAAGATCGGGATAGCGTCTGATAGGGCTGGTGAAATGGCAGTATTGTTCGAGCGCCAATCCGTAATGGCCCGCATCCTCGACCGAATAGGCGGCACGTTTCATGCTGCGCAATAGCAACATGCTCACCAATTCATGCGTCTGTTCATCGGCTGGCGTTGCGAGAAGTTGCTGTAAGACATGAGGATTGCCAGCACAGAAAAGATTCTTATCGATCGTGCGATAGGCATCGAATTCTTGCAGGATCTCATAGAACGAGAAGAGCGCATCGCGTGCTGGCGCATCATGAGTTCGATAGATGCACGGCATGCTCCGCTCAGAGAGCCAAGAAGCCACCAGATGGTTGGCAAGGATCATCGCTTCTTCGATGAGCTTGGTGGCTTCGGTCCGCTTTCGATAGCGGATGCCCGTGGGCGCGCCCTGATCATCAAGAATCGCACGTGCTTCAACGCGATTGAATTCCATGCAGCCTGCAGCATATCTTCGCTCATAAAGCCGCTCGGAAAGCGCTTGAGCCACCTTTATCTTCTCGGCCAACTGGAGGATCATTTCATCATCCAGCTCGACTGCGCCGAAAGGTGCCGCTTCCTTCCTGAAGGCATCGATCAGATCATGCGGAGCGGAATCGATGAGCGCTTGCGCTTGATCATAGGAAAGACGAGCATTTGAAGCGATCACGCTCGGGAATATCTCATAGGCAAGAACCTGACCGTCGCTTTTACGCAACGTGATATCGACCGACATTGCCAAGCGCTCACGCGCAGGTACCAGCGAGCAGAGCTGATTGGAGAGCGCTTCTGGAAGCATTGGTATGACGCGATCGACCAGGTAGACCGAGCATCCGCGCCTGCGCGCTTCCCCATCGAGCGCCGAGTCGAAGGGCACATACCCCGAGACATCAGCAATATGGACGCCTAAATGGACGTGCTCCCCTTCTACTTCCACCGAGAGCGCATCGTCATAGTCGCGCGCGTCGACCGGATCGATCGTGAAGACGAACCGATCGCGAATATCGCGGTATCCGCTCGCAAGAGCGCCTGCAACATCGAGCACGCATGCGTCAGCTTCATCGAGCGCCTGGTCGCTGAATTCAGTCTCGAGCTTGTGCTGAGCAACGATCAGATCGATCTCAAGGTTGCTCGAATCGCCCGCGCCGATCACCCGTACCACCTTGCCTGTTGCCGCATTGTTGCGCGAAGGATAGCTCACGATCTCCACTTCAACCAGGCTGCCATCTTCGATGGAAGGGTTGTCCTTACGGAGCGTGAAGATATCGTGCGGAATGCGCGGATCACTCGGAACGACCACCCCGAAGGGCTCAGCAACCTCATATCGCCCGATAATATGCTCATTTGCCCGGGAAAGGATCTTCACTACACGTGCTGAAGGTTTATATCCGGGCGCATGAGAATACCCTGCTTGCCGATCGCCGCGTTTCCCCACACGTGCGACCAAGACAAGGTCCCCGGGGAACGCACCATTGCGTTCATTTGCAGGAATGAAATATTCGCCTTCTGCGGTCTTTACGAAACCGAAACCTCGCGGTGCAACTTCAAGGATACCTTGTGGATGCGACTTTGGATGTTTACGTGCTTTGGATGAACGTCGTGCCATGAATCATCAGCACTTCTAACGATTCGAAGCAGCGATCTCGAGCGCGATAGGCACTTGACGTTCGGTATTGGTGATAACGACATCGGGAGTGACACCCACTCCATCGATCGCACGACCTGAAGGAGAAAGATAGGTTGCCGCCGTATAGCGCAATGCACCACCAAAGGAGAGCGGCTGCATGACCTGCACCGATCCCTTGCCCTGCGTCTGAACGCCCACTACCGTGGCACGCTGAGAATCTTGCAACGCAGAAGCAAGCACTTCGGCAGAACCTGCGGTCTTCTCGTTGACCAGCACCACCAAGGGAAGATTGGTCACTTCAGCGCCATCAGCAGTTTTCGTAGTGGTCGTGTCACCCGATTTGATCTGAACAACCGTTCCGCTTTGGATGAAGAGCGACGCGATCTCCACCGCTTGAGTAAGATAGCCACCAGGGATATTGCGCAGATCAAGCACGAGCGCGCTTGCGCCTTCATTTGCTGCCTGAGCAATCGTCTGCTTTAGCACTTCAGCACAATCACTACCAAGCTGCTTGATCTCGATATAAGCAATGCCATTAGTAACAGAATAGGTGATATTGGTCTCTGGCGAATTCTCATACCGCAAAGAGGTGTTGAACGTTGTTCCACCTGCATTATCTTTTCCTGGTCTGCGCCAGGTAATATATACGGTCTCGCCCTCGTCGCGACGTAAGGTATTGGTAACTTCAGGAAGCGACCATTGATCTTTCTTCTCACCGTCGATCGCTTCAACGTAGTCTCCCGGCAAAACGCCCATATTCGCTGCTTCAGAACCCTCGAAAACATCTACCACATAGCACGATCCGTCGGATTCACCGAAGAGAACCCCAATGCCCGTTGAAGGACTGGAGACGCTGCTTAAATAGGTTTGATAGCTTGAAGCATCGAAATAACGCGCATAGGGATCGTTCATCGTTTTGATAAACGCATCAAGCGTTGCAGTAGTTGCAGCATTGAGATCATAGGTGTCAACGCTATCGTTAGCAATAATACCTTGCACTTCGGCAACACGCGCTGAAAGGGAATTATAGGTATTACCTGAAACTGTCTGACCAGGGTTTGCTTCCTGTTTCGTGGTAAAGCTCGTGAAGCCCATCGCTGTGAGCAGTTCCGTGTTACCTCTGAACATGAATCCAGCAACAAAGAGCGCAATCGCAACAATGCAAACACCAACGACTTTGATGATGTTTGCATTGCGTTTCTGGAGCTTATTCTTTTGAGAAGCGTGTTCCACAGATAGCCAATCTTTGCGGTATGACGAGCACTAGACCTTCAAGTAGCGGCGCATAGCGAACACTGAACCCAGCAAGCCGATGACCAAGCCAGCGCAGAGAAGCGTTACGTAGATGAGAACGAACGTAACTGGATCAACATTGATCGGAAGCCACGGAAGCGCTGCAGTAATGCGCGGAAGGGCAAAGAGACGAATAAGCTCTATGACTCCGATAGCAAGCAATGCACCGATGATCGCATGCAAAGCACCTTCTGCCAGGAACGGTCCACGGATGAAGCCATTCGATGCACCAACCAAACGCATGATCGCAATCTCCTTGCGACGTGCAAGAATAGCGAGACGAATGGTGTTATTGATGAAGATGAAAGCAATGAGCACGAGCACAACGATGAGACCGATACCGATGTAGCGAATAGCGTTCGTGAGCGAGAAGAGCTTGTCGACCGTCTTCTGACCATACTGAAGCGAATCAGAAGGGTCATCCGGGTTGTCACAAATCTTCACGAACGTTTCGTTTTCAAGAATGCGGTTCGCAATATCTGATACTGACTGCGCTTCTGAAAGGTTCACATCGATCGATGCTGGAAGCGGATTCTCGCCATCGAGCTGAGCGACGATATCAGGATTCGATGTCATCGAGTTAGTGAAGTTCTCGAGCGCCTGATCCTTAGTGGTGAAATCAACACTCTCAACGCCAGGCAGCTCCTGGATATACTGCTCGACCGCATGGATATCCTGCTCAGAAGCATCATCAGCAACATAAGCCGTGATCGAAACCTGATTCTCAACTGATGTGACGACGTTGTTGATGATAACGCCGCAAATACAGAAGATACCGATGATGAGCAATGAAAGGAAGATCGTAATGATCGAACCTAAGGCTGTTGAAAGATTGCGCTTGAAACCAGTAAGCGATTCACGGAAGAAATAGAGCAAACTAGACATCGAAACCGTACACCCCCCTATCCTGATCGCGAGTAAGATGGCCCTTATCGAGCGCGACGACGCGACGGCGCATATTGTCTACCATCTCACGGTCGTGCGTAGCAACGAGCACGGTAGTACCTGTGCGATTGATGCGTTCGAGCAAATCCATGATGCCCCGCGAGTTCTGCGGGTCAAGATTACCTGTTGGTTCGTCGCAAACGAGCAAGGGTGGACGATTGACGATCGCACGCGCGATGCTAACGCGCTGCTGCTCGCCGCCAGAAAGCTGGTCAGGAAGCTTATCGAGCTTGTCTGCCAAACCAACCAGACGCAGAACCTCAGGCACTTGCGTACGAATGATGTGGCGCGATTTGCCGATTACTTCGAGTGCAAACGAAACGTTCTCAAAGACCGTTTTATTCGGCAGCAACTTAAAGTCCTGGAAGACGCAACCGATGTTGCGGCGCAAATAGGGCACGCGCCAGTTGCGCATCGAAGAGAGGTCCTCATCAGCAACATAGATATGACCAGAAGTGGCCGTGAGTTCACGGGTGAGCAGCTTGATGAACGTTGACTTCCCCGATCCTGAATGACCGACAAGAAAAACGAATTCGCCGGGATAGATATGCAGCGAAACGTCATCAAGCGCTGGCTTATTGGGCTGAGCGGCATAGATCTTCGTAACGTGGTCGAAGGTAATAACAGGGTTTCCCGTGCTTTGGTTCACTGCTTCGACGTTTACCGTGGGCAACGCTTGTGAGAGCTGCTCGGTAAGGTTTGGCGCGGCGTGCGCTGCGGCGTGTTTGCCGACGCTTCCGCCGTTATCATTTGTCACAGTGTGCTCCATTCATAGTGTCGATTCTGAGACAAGAAAATTATAGCAAGGTTATTTGCGCATGAGTACTTTTTTCGCTGCCTGGACGATAGAAGCTGCATCAAGGCCAAAATACGCCATAAGTTCTTCAAACTCTCCCGATTTACCGAAGCGATCGCGCACCGCAACGAACTCGAGTGGCGTAGGCTGCGATTCAGCGCAAAGTTCACTCACCGCTGAACAGAGACCTCCATACACAGAATGCTCTTCAGCAACAACCGCACAACCAGTTTTGGCAAGTGAGGCCAAAATGGTCTCGGCATCGAGCGGTTTTACCGAAAATGCGTCGATAACCTCAGCAGAGATTCCCTCTTCAGCGAGCTTCTCTGCTGCCTTTCTCGCTTCGGTGACCTCAAGACCGCAAGCGATGATCGAGACATCGGTGCCCTCGTCGATGACATACGCCTTGCCAAGCTCAAGCTCGACATCGGGCGCATAGACGGCGGGAACGCTCGCGCGGCCCATACGAACATACACGGGACCAGGAGTTTCAGCAGCCAAGCGCAACGCTGCACAAGCAGAAGCATAGTCGGCTGGAACGAGTACCTTCATAGGAGGAAGCCCGCACATGAGCGAGATATCTTCGAGCATCTGATGAGAGCCGCCATCGGGGCCGACTGAGATGCCCGCATGGGTAGGTGCGATCTTCACATCAAGGTTGGCATAAGCGACCGTATTACGGATCTGGTCATAGCAACGTCCCGTGCCGAAGACCGCGAACGAACCGGTAAAAGCAATATTGCCCGCAAGCGCCAATCCTGCAGCAACATCGATCATGTTCTGTTCAGCGATGCCTACATTGAAGAGCCGCTTGCTCTCTTCCTGGCCTGCTTGAGCGAACGCTTTCGTAGTGGTCGAACCAGAGAGGTCTGCGTCGACCGCTACGATCGGCAGCCCTTGTTCGTAGAGTTCTGCCAACGTTTTGCCATAAGCGGCACGAGTAGCTTTCTTTTCTTGAGCTTGCGTAGCATCTGCTAGTTTAATCACCGTCTACCTCGCTTTCGAGTTCTGCGAGCGCTTGTTTGGTCTGTTCCGCATCGGGGGCTTTACCGTGCCAGCCTACTTGATTCTCCATGAAGGAGACCCCTTTACCCTTCACCGTCTTTGCGATGATGGCCTGGGGTTTTCCAGTTGCTTTGCGGGGCAGCGAGGTAAAAAGAGCAATAAGGGCATCGATGTCGTGTCCATCGACATGATGCACGTCCCAACCGAAAGCAGCGAATTTCTCATCGAGCTCGCCAGCGGAGCACACATCGCAAAGACAACCATCGATCTGCAATCCATTGGAATCGACGATTGCGACAAGATTGCCAAGCGCTTCAGCTGCGGCGAAATTAGCTGCTTCCCACACCTGGCCTTCTTCGCATTCGCCATCGCCCAAGACCGTATAGACCTTCTGATCGCCTCCTTTGAGGCGAAGGCCGGCTGCAAGCCCCGCAGCGACCGAAAGGCCCTGTCCAAGCGAGCCGGTAGAGACCTCTACACCAGGAAGCAGCTTGGAATCGGGGTGACCCTGAAGCCTGCTTCCGAGCTTACGAAGGGTCTTAAGCTCGTCTTTGGGGAAGAATCCGGCTTCTGCGAGCGCTGCGTAGAGAGCGGGTGCCGCATGGCCCTTTGCGAGGATAAAGCGATCGCGCGCATCAGAAGTAGGATGAGCGGGATCGTAGGTCATAACATCGCCAAAATAGAGCGCCGCCAGAATATCGGTGCACGAGAGCGACCCTCCGGGGTGTCCACTGCCTGCTTCATGGATCATCTCGATGATGTCCTTTCGCATGGCGTTGGCTTTTTGTTTTGCATGAGCAGATGCCATGGATTTCCTTTCGAGTGAAATGCGCTTATTGGGATGCGCGCCAACGGTGATATCCGATAACGAACTGATCAATATCGCCATCGAGAGCAGCATCGACGTTTCCACTCTCGATATTACTACGAGTGTCCTTGATCAGTCGATAGGGATACAGTACATAGTTACGTATCTGGCTGCCAAACGAGTTATCCATCTTCTCGCCCTTGAGCTCAGCGAGCTCAGCAGCACGCGCCTGCTCTTCTCGCTCATAGAGCTTACCGCGCAAGACGCGAAAAGCGGCTTCTTTGTTTTGGAGCTGTGACTTTTCATTTTGACAGGTGACCACGATGCCCGTGGGAATATGCGTAAGGCGAACCGCCGAATCGGTCGTGTTCACGCTCTGCCCACCGGGCCCACTCGAACGATAGACATCAACGCGCACGTCGTTGGGGTCGATCTCGATCTCGATGTCGTTCTCTTCGAGCACCGGGACCACTTCGACCGCAGCGAATGTGGTATGGCGACGCTTTTTCTCATCGGTGGGCGAGATACGGACCAAGCGATGAACGCCCGTTTCGCTGCGCAACATGCCATAGGCGTGACGACCTTCGATCTGCATGCTCACACGATCGAGTCCGATCCCTTCCCCTGGAACAAGATCGAGCAGTCTCGTCTTCCAGCCTTTCTTATCGGCATAATGGGAATACATCTTGTAGAGCATCTCGGTCCAGTCCTGAGCCTCTAATCCCCCACTGCCAGGATGGATCGTAAGGATCGCGCCGGAATCGTCATAAGGACCATCGAACCAGGATTCTATCTCGAACGAATCGAGCATCTCCTCAAGACGCGCGAGGCACGCATCCTCTTCCTCCTGGAAGCTCGCATCTTCTTGAGCGAGCTCGGAAGCGGTCTGCGCATCTTCGAGCAACGTCTGCGCCGAAGCGTAGCGCGCGAGAAGATCGCGCACATCGGAAGCGCGCTTCGAAACACGCTGGGCAACATCGGTATCGTCCCAGAAATCTGCTGCAGCGATCTGGGTCTCGAGTTCTTCAAGTTCGCTTTCACGTTCGTCGATATGGAGAAAACCGCGCGCATCACCAAGGCGCTTGCGCGCTGTATCAAGCGTGATCATAGATGGAAAACCTCATGTATTCAATCTCGTGTGATACCACCATAACGCACTTAGGCATGAGCACCGTGACATTTCTTGAATTTCTTGCCACTACCGCAGGGGCACGGATCGTTGCGACCCACGTTCGCAAAGGGGTCGTTCTTGTCCTTCTCCACCGGAACGTTACGCGCGGGCATGGATTCCTTGGGGTTTTCCGCGGGCATCCCTTGTGCCTGAACAGCCGCCTGACGAACACGCTGTGCTTGCGTTGCGCCCGAGTTGAGGCTCTCTTCGGGATTGGAATAGCTCACCGCACCATCGAGCGGCGTTTGCTCGACTGGCGTGACCTCTTGAACCACGATCGGAGCACGAAGCAAGAAGCGTAAGAAGTCTTCGTAAATCGAAGAAGTGAGCGCCGAGAACATAGCGTGCGCCTCTTCGCGATACTCGACAAGCGGATCGCGCTGGCCATAGGCGCGCAAGCCGATCGAAGCTTTAAGGTAGTCCATATCTTGGAGGTGCGCCATCCATTTTGTATCGATGAAACGCAGCATGACCTGAGATTGAATATCTTCGAAGATCGGGCCGATCTGCTCAGCACGCGTATCGTAGCGATCCTGGAAGTATTCGCAGATAAGATCGATGAGCGTATAGGCATTGTCATCGTGATCGAGATTCTCTACCTTAAGATCGCTGCTGCCCGTCATCTGCTCGAGCCACTGATCGAGCGGCTCAATATCCCAATCGTCGCTGGCCATCTTCGGCGAGACCCATTCGAGAACGTTCGCCTCTACCGCATCTTCGATGATCTCAGGGATGCGTTCAGTGAGGTTCTTGCCCTCAAGGATCGCATTGCGCTCGTTGTAGATAGCTTTGCGCTGCAAGTTCATGACATCATCGTATTCGAGGACGTTCTTACGTGCAGAGAAGTTCACCGATTCGACTTGGCGCTGAGCGGTCTCGATCGCTTTTGAAACCATAGAAGCCTGGATGGGCTGGTCTTCGGGAAGGTGTGTTTTCTGCATCATGTTCGAGATCGAATCCATCTTCGACCCGCCGAACAAGCGCATGAGATCGTCTTCAAGTGAAAGATAGAACTGCGTAACGCCCGGATCTCCCTGACGTCCAGAACGACCGCGGAGCTGGTTGTCGATACGACGGCTCTCATGACGCTCAGTGCCGATCACGCACAGACCGCCAGCAGCCTTGACCTCGAGCTTCTCCTGATCGGTGATAGCAACCGCACGATCGCGGGCCGCTTCGTATTGTTCCGTAGTGGGCTCTTCGCCCTCTTCAAGCTCTTCTACCAAGAATTCTTGTGCGAGCACGTCTGGATTACCGCCGAGCAAGATGTCGGTACCACGACCAGCCATGTTCGTTGCGATCGTGACCGCACCCTTGCGGCCTGCTTGCGCAACGATCGAAGCCTCACGCTCGTGATTCTTCGCGTTCAGCACCTCATGCTTGATACCACGCTTTGAGAGCAAGCGACTCAAGCGCTCGGAGCTCTCGATTGAAACCGTGCCGACCAGGCAAGGCTGGCCATAGGCATGACGCTCGGCGATATCATCTGCGACCGCATTGAACTTTGCATCGATCGTACGATAGATAAGATCGTTCTTATCATCACGAATGACTGGACGATTCGGCGGAATAGGCTGAACGGGCAAATCGTAGATCTGGCGAAACTCCGAATCTTCGGTCATAGCGGTACCGGTCATGCCAGAAAGCTTATCGTAGAGCCTGAAGAAGTTCTGCAGCGTGATGGTCGCAAGCGTTTGGTTCTCTTGGCGCACGAGCACGTGCTCTTTAGCCTCGAGTGCCTGGTGAAGACCCTCTGAATAGCGGCGACCTTCCATGATGCGGCCCGTGAATTCGTCGACGATCTTCACTTCGCCATTCTGAACGACATAGTCGACATCACGGTGAAAGAGGAATTGCGCTTTGAGCGCCTGCTGAAGGTGATTGGGCATCTGACCTGAAGGATCGCCATACAAGTCTTCGATGCCAAGCTGGAATTCGACCTTTTCAAGGCCTGCTTCGGTGGTGTAGATGGTCTTCTTTGCCTCATCCATCTCGAAATCCACGTTGCGCCGAAGCGATGGAACGATAGCAGCGAACTTCTGATAGAGCTCGGCTGCCTGCGAACCCGCGCCAGAGATGATGAGAGGTGTACGTGCTTCGTCGATAAGAATCGAGTCGACCTCATCTACGATGGCAAAACTATGGCCGCGTTGAACACGACGATCAGCGCGTGCAACCATGTTGTCGCGCAAATAATCGAAACCGAATTCTGAGTTTGTACCATAGGTTACATCAGCCTGATACTGAGGTATCTTTTCTTCGGGGTCCATGCCATTTTGCAGAAGACCGACCTTCATACCGAGAAATTCGTAGACTTGCCCCATCCACTGACTGTCACGCGCGGCAAGATAGTCGTTCACGGTGACGATGTGCACGTTGTTTCCGGGAAGCGCATTGAGATACCCTGCAAGGGTCGAAACGAGCGTTTTACCTTCACCGGTCTTCATTTCGGCGATCTTGCCATCATGAAGCGCCATACCGCCGATGAGCTGCACATCGAAATGACGAAGCCCAAGCGTGCGTTTGCTCGCTTCTCTCACCGCAGCAAATGCCTCAGGCAGCACATCGTCAAGCGTTTCACCTTGATCAAGACGCTCGCGCAATTCAACGGTCATATGCGAGAGCTCCTCGTCGCTCTTCGCCTCCATCAATGGCTCGAGCGCATTGATGCCTTCGACCACCTTCTGATAGTTCTTCAAAGGCTTATCCTCGCCCATGCTCAAAAGCTTGGTAAAGAATCCCATAGAGGGTCCTACTTTCTCTTTTACTACGGTCGCGCAGAAACGCGATCCGCGCGACCGTTGCTGTTATTCATTCATATGCGCACTCAAGCGCTCATTTGATCGGTAACATTGTACGCTTTTTCGCACAAAAGCCTCACTTGTGCATCGAACAAACACGAAGTCCGGGCACGTTTCCATAAGCTCACCACGGAATCAAGAAGCGTCGGCAAGAATCGCATCATAGAGCTTACGAAGCTTAGCGGTTCCTTCGATACCGAAACGATCGATCAGCGCACGCCTGCAGACAAAATACTCGTTAAGCGCTTCACCATGGCGACCAAGCTTCCAAAGTGTGAGCATGAGCAAATAGCACACATCCTCGCGCGTCGGTTCGTTGTCGAACGCAAAACGGAAATAACGCAATGCTAGGGCAGTCTCACCTGTCTTTCGCAACTGCTCTCCCCCGTTGACGAGCGCCTCGATCAAGCGGTCGTGATACTGTTTGCGTGATGCGACCACTTCAGCAGTTTCATCTCCAGGAAGAAGCGGCCCACGATAGATGTCCTCGATCATCTCTATCGCCTTCTCATAGAGCGGAATATCGAGCGTTTCATAGCGAAGGCGCTTACAGACCGAAGTTAAGAGCTGTGTATCGGTTTCAACAAGCGCAGAATTAAGTGCCACCGACTGCGGATAGCTCTCGAAGAACGGGCAGTTGCCTTCGCGATCGAGAATGCTCTTGTTGAGCAAGCTCCACATCGAATACAAACTTTGACGCGCATTACGATCAGGAGAATTTGGCCATATCGTTTGCTGAATCCAAGGGCGAGACACTTCACGGCCAGCATTTATAGCCAAAAGTGCGATCAAAAGGCGGAGCTGTTTGCGTACTTTTGCCCTGATCGTGATATCCGGATCGCGTGCTTCGATCTCGAAGCGTCCGAACATATTGATGCGCAAAGCTTTTTTTCGCATAGAGGTAAGCTGACCGAGCGATTCATCGTCACAGTAGACGAGCAGATTGTCGCTCTGCTTTCCCTGTCTCCATGTACGACATTGTGCGGAAAGCGATTCACGCAACGTTTGAATGCGCGACAGAATCGCATCATTAAGGAACAGGTAAACACGTGCACCAAAAAGCAAGTGCGCAGAAGCAAAAAGAAGCAGTTCGATGCTATTAGGCTCAAGGAGTGTAGCAGCACGTGCTAAAATGCGCGTCATCATATGCTCGAAATCTTTGAGCATATCCTGCTCCTGCTCTTTTAGCTTGTCGAAAATACCCGCTCGATCTTGTTCTTTTCCTGCTCCTTCCTGTAAACGATCATTCCAAACGAAAAGCAGCATACGAGCAAAAGCACAGAGCGCAAAGAGGTTTTCTTTCATACTGTATCCACTGCTCATAAGTGCCTGCAGTTTCTTAAAGCCTTTTAGGGGATTTTCAAGAGCATAGGCAAGCATACGCACTAAATCATGAGAGAACCTCGGCCTATCAAGCGCGCGGAAAGACGCGTTTTCCAGCTTCTGAACACACGATGAGATCAAAGAGCCCACATACGCTCGATCATAACTTTCAACACCAACAAGCAGGATATAGACGAGAGCCTCATTGAGCTCGGGAAAGAGATCGATATCGGATTCGGACGAATACTCTGAAAGAGAGTTATTTCGCTTTTGCTCCGCGTTAAACAAAGACGGAGCGTGCAAAAGTCTTTGAGCCTGCTCAACTTCTCCTATGAGAGCAAGCGCGAGCACTACCGCTCTTTTTCTTTTTTTCTGAAACGAATTGCTCACGCGGAAGCGTCCGAGCAAGCGCAAGGAGTGCCAGAGGTTTACCAGCATAGAGAAAACTTGCTGCGTGCATATCAAAGAACCTGATGCGCTTTGACATCTGTGGCAAACCACAAGCAAGCTGCGTTGCAAGCTCCAGTCGATCATGCTTGAGCAAATGATCAAGCAAGCACTCAACAAGCAGTTCATCGCTTTCAAACACTCCCAGCGCCATACGAATATCCTGGAGGTGCCTGCGTAAGAGCATGAAGCGTTCTTGCTCAGAAAGCACTGCGCAGGAAAAGAGTGGACTGAGCGGCGTGATACCAACATAGGGATATGCATGCTCAAGATCACGCATGAGTGCACTATCGAGCGTTTCGACATAAGAATTGAGCTCGTGAAGCGCGCCTCTTTCAAGTATGAGCATAATGAGACTCAGCGCTTCAAGTGAAGAGGTTACCTCTTGGTCCATCAGTGTTTCGAAAAACAACTTGTGCGCTTTCGCCGCATCATTAGGATACCCTACTATTAAACGCAAGTTCACTTCACCCTTGCTCATCCTTCGTTCGAGTGTTTCATCCTCCTGTGTCCATCTTGCTTCTTCATCTTGTTCCTGCTTACCGAGCAAGAGAAGCTGTGCATCAACTACTTCTGGATAGGGCTTCTTAAGTTTCGTCCACCGCGTATCTTTAGTGGTGAGAATAACCTCATCGCCAGCATTAAGTGTTGCCTCTATCACAGCGCACAGAGTTGAAAAGCGAATAACATCAAGAGTGGGACAGTCGTCGATAATGAAGAGCTTCGATGCGCTTGTATTCTTCCCTAGTGGAGTCACGTCCATCTGGTCTTCTTTGGTACGCAATGCATCAAGTGAGACAAGAAAAACCGGCTCACTCGCATTGATCCAACAGACTGTATCATCAGCAAACACTTCATGTGCATACTGATACGCTAAAACCGATTTTCCAAAATGGGCTGGAGCACAGATGACACGCAAAGATCGCCGACGCGCGAGAAGCATAGCAAGCAGGTGTTTGCGCGCAAAAAGAGCCGAGCACGATTCAGTGATCGCGTGTTGTATCGCCTGATATTCCGAGATGCCTTCCAACATGAGAAGCACCTCCTTGTAAAACTGTAAACACAGCTCATAAGAGGTTTTGCATGCTATCACAACTAAATATATGAGACAAGCGTGCTACGTTCTTGCTGCTATCAAAAGACACGAGCATATCAATAACCTTAGCTAGGCTAGCCTACCCTTTCTTTATTTGCGGCCGATTGCTCAAAAACAGAAAAAGCCGAGCAGAATGCTCGGCTTTTTGTTTCAACTGGTAGCCCCGACCGGATTCGAACCGGCGATCTCCGCCTTGAGAGGGCGGCGTCCTAAACCGCTAGACGACGGGGCCATGTTGGCTGGGGTGGAAGGAGTTGAACCCTCACATACGGTACCAGAAACCGCTGTCCTACCATTAGACGACACCCCAAAGTGCGTTGCGTCGCAAGAACTTGACGCGAATCGGTATATTATCGGTATTGGTTCCGTTCGTCAAGAAAGAACGGGCACTTTTTCCAAGGGTGGTAACTTTACCCCTCTCGCTCACCTGTTCTCGATCGCTAGGGACGAAGCAAACCCCTTTCAGAGGAGGCCTACTTCTTCTTCGAGCGTTTGTTCTTCTTGCCCTTCTTGCACTTGCAGTCATCGCCGTGATGATGGTGGTGATGATGATGGCCATGCCCGTGCCCATGGCCATGCCCGTGTCCACCACAGCAGCAATCTTCATCATGGCCTTCTCCGCTATCAGCGAACAGATAACCATGCTGATAAGGATCGCTCTCTACATAGAGATTGATCGGATAGGTGAGATATTCGATCGGACGAAGTTGATCGACCGTGATATATCCTGCAGGCGCATCGATCACCGTTGGGATGCGGTTGACGATATCGGCACACGTGTGCTCGACCGTTGCGGGCTTCGTGACCGCAAATTCCGTATCGGGTTCGCCAAGGATCTTCCAATCGCACAGATCGCCATCATCAGGGCCATACACCTTACCGATGCATTGTGTCTCAATAACAGGCCCTTGATGGGTCTCGGTAGTGACCACCGCGCTCATGCCGATGCACTTTCCTGCCGGGATGGTCTTGCCCATCGTCTCGGAATAGGTATCGACCTCAGCGATGAAAGGAACGCTTTTCTGCGTCTGCGATTTGATCGTCCAGCCCATAAGGTTGCAGAGCGATTCGTTCGAGTTCCACATATAGGAAGGCTCGATCTCTTCAGGGTGCGCAAGCGTTTTCTCGAATTCCTCAGGCGTCAGATCGACTCCATGCGCCTTTGCGAGCGCAAGCCCATAATCCTCAACGTTATAGCTGGTAGCACCTTCGATCCTATCGATGCGATGAACACCGCCTGCAATACAGCCGACCATGTTGATCCAGTAGATGTCTTGCATGCCCGCACCCGTGACCGTGCAGCCTGCTTCTTTAGCGAGCGCATCGATGCGATTGGTGATCTCGGGTGAAGTGGTCCAGGAGTAAATTGCTTCTTCGCAGGTGGTTACCACGTTGATGCCGCGCGATACGCAATCGATGAGCGCCGGCTCGATATCCTTCATGAAGCTGAAGAGCGTGACCACCGCGATCTGCGGATCACATTCGTCGAGCACCTTATCAGCATCGTCCGAAATGAGCACCCCAAGCTTCACACCCAGTTCAGCATAGTCTCCCACATCCTTACCCACGATCTCTGGGTTCGTATCGATCGCACCGACGATCTCGGCACCATTCTCATAAAGATAGCGAAGCGTATACTTCGCCATCTTGCCACATCCATATTGCACAACCCGAATCTTTTCTTTATTCATGGCTGCTCCTTCCTTTTGGTTGCACCCATACTAACAAGCAGCTCAGCATAGAGAAAGCGCACCTGCGAATTGTAATGGTTGCGTTTCCTTGCAAACAAAAAGCGCGAAGGCAGTGCACCCTCGCGCTTGAAAGATCTATGGCCTGCAGAAGCAGTTACGGAAGCAGCAGTTGAGCGATCTGCACCGCATTGAGCGCTGCGCCCTTGCGGATCTGATCCGCTACCACCCAGAACGCCAAGCCGCTCTCGACCGACGGGTCCTTGCGCAAGCGGCCGATGAACGTATCGTTCGTGCCTGCCAGCAAGCCCGGCATCGGATAGAGCTTGTTATCCGTATCGTCCATGACGACCACGTTCGGCGCTTGTTCAAGAGCCTCACGCGCTTGCTCTGGCGTGATGGCGCTCTTGAATTCGACATTGATCGATTCGCCATGACAACGGAGCACAGGGACGCGCACGCAGGTGGCACTTACCGCCAGGTTATCATCGTGCATGATCTTCTTCGTTTCCACGACCATCTTCCACTCTTCCTTCGTGGAAGCATCTTCCATGAACACATCGATGTGCGGGATCACGTTGAATGCGATCTGATGCGCGAACGCATCCACGGTAAGATCCTTGCCCTCCAGGAATTCGCGGGTCTGCTCATAGAGCTCGTCCATCGCAGCAGCACCTGCACCCGATGCGGCCTGATAGGTCGAAACGACCACGCGCTTGATAGGAGCGATATCGTAGAGCGGCTTTAAGGCAACCACCATCTGGATGGTGGAGCAGTTCGGATTCGCGATCACGCCATTGTGCCACGCCACATCTTCTGGGTTGACCTCAGGAACGACCAGCGGCACGTCCTCTTCCATGCGGAAAGCGCTCGAGTTGTCGATCATGACCGCACCTGCAGCAACGACCGCCTCGCGCATTTCTTTCGAAACGCCCGCACCCGCCGAGAAGAGCGCGATGTCAACACCTTCGAAGCTTGCCGGGGTCATCTCTTCAACGATCAGATCGCCTGCGGGAACCTGGCCACAACCCTTGAAGGGAAGCTTCTTGCCTGCCGAGCGCGAAGAAGCGAGCGCACACACCTCAGAAGCAGGAAAATCGAGGTCATGCAGCACCTCGAGGAATTCGCGACCTACCGCGCCGGTGGCGCCTGCAACCGCAACAACCGGATTAGCGGGAATCTCTTTCGTCCAAGCCATGTTCTAACGTCCTTTGTTCATCTTGGCAGCGATCTCTTCGGCGGAAAGCTGCGTTTCTTCGAAAATACTATCTGAATCGAGCCCGAATTCAGTATGGAGGCACTGAACTGCCGTTTCTACCTGATCACCGTCGACCACGACCGAAATACGGATCGGGCTGGTGGAGATCATCAAAATATTGACCTTGTTATCGGCGAGCGCTTTGAACGCACGCGCAGCAACACCAGGGCTCGATTTCATACCCGTGCCGACCAGAGAGACTTTTGCGATGTTCTCGTCCACAAAGACCTCTGAAGCGTTAAGCTCCTTGGCGATCTCATCCACCGCAGCAAGCGCAAGATCACGCTGCGAACCCGGGAAGGTGAAGCTGATATTAGCATTGCCACCGCTCGTGGCATTCTGGATGATCATGTCGACCGAAACGCGGTTGCTCGCAAGGAGCGCGAAAACGCGCGCCGCCATGCCTGCTTCATCTGCAAGACCACGAATGGTGACCTTCATCTCCGATGTATCGTGAGCAATGCCCGTGATAATGGCGTGTTCCATGTTTGGAGCAACCTCCTTGACGATAGTTCCCGGCTCATCGCTAAATGCCGAACGGGAATGAATGACCACCTTGTATTTACGCGCGAATTCAACCGCGCGTGATTGCAGGACTCCTGCACCTTCGCTCGAAAGCTCGAGCATATCATCGTAGGAAACCACATCGAGCTTGCGCGCATGGGGAGCAACGCGCGGGTCGGCCGTATAGATGCCGTCGACGTCCGAATAGATCTCGCACACATCCGCATCGAGACCTGATGCCAAAGCGACCGCCGTAGTATCCGAACCACCACGACCGAGCGTAGTGATGTCGCCATCGTGCGTAAGGCCTTGGAAGCCTGCGACCACCACGATCGCACCGCGCTCGAGCTCTTCGCGGATGCGATCAGCCTGAACGATCTCGATCTTCGCGCTGGAGAATTCATCATCAGTAACGATGCCTGCCTGCCAACCGGTGAAGCTCATTGCTTCATGGCCGAGCGCTTGGATAGCCATCGCCAGTAGCGCCATGCTGACCTGCTCGCCCGTTGAGAGCAACATGTCCATCTCGCGTTTGGTAGGGATGGTGTTCACCGCATTGGCAAGATCGAGCAGTTCATCGGTGGTCTTACCCATAGCGGAAACCACCGCAACGACCTGATTGCCCTCTTCCTTCTTTTGGATGAGGCGTTTTGCAACATTCTGGATGCGTTCGGGCGATGCGACCGAGGTACCGCCGAACTTAGCAACAACAAGTGACATGGTTAACTTTCTTCTTGAGAAAACTGCACAACAAAGATAACACAATCACGTGCGAGCAACCTGTCCGTGCAGCTAGAAGAAAGTATTTTTCTGTAAGCGTAATGGTTGATGCAAAGCCAGCGAAAAAGCGCAGCTTGCGTGGCCTATCGCATGCAACCGAAGCGACTAGCCGTTCTTGAGCACGATCGCGCTCATGCGGTCGGCAATCGTTTCGCACTGGTCGATGCAGTCTTCGAACAGATCGAAGATCGAGGACCAGACCATAACGCGCATGAAATGCTCAGAATCTTCGGTGAACAAGCGGCGCATAGCTTCAAGGTAGAGACGGTCAGCTTCTTCCTCGAGATCGTTGACCTCAACGACACCCGCTTTGAACGGCTCGGACTTACGTGCCCGCGGGAATTCCTTCACAGCACCGCACAGTGCGATGCATGACTTCTGCAGGATCTTCGCCAGTTCGATCGCGTCGGTGTGCATGAAACGCACATCGTACATATAGAAGCTCAAGATGAGCTCCTCGATCAGGTCAACCACTTCATCGAGCGAGGAAGCAAGCGAGGTGATGTCCTCGCGATCGAGCGGTGGCACGAAATCGGGCAAGAGCGCATCGTGAATGCTGTGATGCACTTCATCGGCCTCATTCTCGATCCTGTGAGCTTCTGGCAGGTATTCCTGAAGCTTCTCAGCACGGTCGAAGTTCTCGACCACGAGCATGAGCAGTTCCGCCTCTTTCGCAGCAAGCTCCGCCTGCGAAGCGAAGGCATCAAAATAGTTGAACTTGGTGGTTCTCCGTTTCATAGCGTGTAAACTCCTCAAAAGCTCTGTGCTCTTAGCGCGACCTCCGTGCATGAGGCAATGCGCGCGTCTTTCCTATTGTAGCGTTACTTCAGCAGAAGTAACGGAAGACACGGCGTTGTTCATCACCGATCGTGGTAAGCGAGTTATGGCCAGGAAGCACGAGCGTATCATCGGGTAGCTGCGAGAGACGCTTGAGCGATTTGCGCATCTGCGCATCATTGCCGCCCTCGAAATCCGTACGCCCGATAGAGCCAGCGAAGAGCGTATCGCCTGAGATGAGCACGTTGGCACGCTCGATGTATTCACCATATTCGGAATCAAGGAACAGGCAGATGCCGCCGGGGGTATGACCAGGGGTTGCGATGACCTTCCATTTCATATTGCCGACCGTGACCGTATCGCCATCGTTCAGCGTCTTATCGACCTTGCATGAAGCAACGAGCGGACCGAAATCGGGAGCTGGCTGGTTCTCGATGACCGGAGTATCAATGGCGGAAGCATAAACGCAAGCCCCCGTTGCCTCCTTCAGCTCTTTGAGCGCGCCCACATGATCGCTATGGTGATGCGTGCAGATGATCGCATCGAGCTTACGGTCGCCGATGAGCGTCAAGATGCGGTTCACATCCGCAGAAGGGTCCACCACCATCAAGCCTTTGCCATCGCTGATGAAATAGGTATTGTTCTGGATCATTCCCAGAATGAGAAATTCGATATCCACACAAGCGCCGGTAACGATGAATCCGCGCTCTCCACGGGTGATCTCAATAGTTGACATGGGCAATCCCTCCTGTTCGCTGCTACAAAACGCAGTAGCCCTTATTTTGAATCCGAAGTCGCGTTCGGCATCATGCGACGCGCCTCGAATACCCCCTCGACCGACTGGAGACGCTGCAAGATGCGCGAAATGGCGGTCGTATCTGAAACTTGAAAGAGAAAACGCATCTCAACCATGCTATCACGATGGGTGGTAGAAGAGACTGAGAGTACGTTCGCTCCATTATCGGCGAAGACCTTCGCCACATCGAGAAGCAGATTCAAGCGGTCGAGCGCTTCGATCAAGATCTCAACATTGAACGATACCTTACCTGAAGGCGCGGTATCTGCCCAATGTACCTCGATGATGCGTTCGGGATGACGCCTGAGGTCCTGCGCATTCGGACAATCGCTACGATGAACCGAAACGCCGCGCCCACGCGTGACGAAGCCAACGATGTCATCGCCCGGAACCGGGTTGCAACAGCGCGAAAGGCGCACGAGAACATCGTCGATGCCGCGCACCACGATGCCGTTATCCGCATGCGTCTCGTGCTTCTTCGGACGCTTGACGCTCGTGAGCATAGGAGGCATCTTGCCTGTTGAAGAGGCCGAAGTGCCGATGCCGGGCTTTTCAGCGTCTTCGGTTCCCTTGTCGACCAGAATCTTCAGCAAGCGGTTGGCAACGAGCTGAGCGCTCTCCTTGCCGTTGCCGATCTTAACGAGCATGTCATCGGAGTCCTTGAACCCGAGGGTCTCTGCAACCTGCTTGATCGCGCGCATCGATTGCGCAGAAGAGATACCGAGCCCGTGCTTGCGCATTTCGCGCGTGAGCTTATCGTGCCCTGCTTGGAGATCATCGCCGCGAGAGATCTTCGAGAAATACGAACGGATCTTCGATCGCGCAGAGGGGGTCTTCACGATATTGAGCCAATCACGTGAAGGGCTGGCGCTCTTCTGCGTGAGGATCTCAACACGATCGCCCTGTTGGAGCTCGTAGCTCAGCGGCACGATGCTGCCATTGACCTTCGCTCCCACGCAGTGGTTGCCTACTTCCGTGTGGATCGCGTAGGCAAAATCGACTGGCGTGGAACCAGCACGCAGGCTGAGCGCTTTGCCTTTGGGGGTGAAGACGTAGACTTCCTTCGGCGCCAAGCCAACCTTGAGCGATTTCAAGAACTCGCGTGAATCCTTCGTCTCGTCTTGCCAGTCGACCATCTCGCGCAGCCAGGCGATCTGCTTTTCGAGATCCTTATCCCCCTTGCGCGTGCCGCTTTCCTTATAGCGCCAATGAGCTGCAACGCCATATTCACTTACGCGGTGCATCTCTTCGGTTCGGATCTGCACCTCGAGCGGACGGCCCGCGGGACCAATGACCGTGGTGTGAAGGCTTTGGTACATGTTGAACTTCGGCATCGCGATGTAGTCTTTGAAGCGCCCTGGCATCGGGTGCCAGAGCGTATGGACCGCACCGAGCACTGAATAGCAATCACTCACGGAATCCACGATGATGCGCACCGCGATCAGGTCATATACCTCAGAGAAACCCTTGCCCTTCTTCGTCATCTTCGAATAGATGGAGTAGAGATGCTTCGGGCGCCCCATGAAGCGCGCCTCGACACCGATCTTCTCCATTTCCTCTTTCAGGATATCGATGACGTTCTGCAGATATTCCTCACGCTCATGGCGGGTTTCCGAGACCATGCGCGAGACCTGCTTGAATTTGTTCGGCTCGAGATAGAAGAAGGCGAGATCCTCAAGCTCCCATTTGATGGAGCTGATGCCTAGGCGGTGTGCGATCGGGGCGTAGATCTCGCGCGTTTCACGCGACTTGAAGATACGGCGATCTTCGCGCAGCGCTGAGAGCGTGCGCATGTTGTGCAAGCGGTCGGCAAGTTTGATGACCACCACACGAATGTCGCGGTTCATCGCCACGAGCATCTTACGGAACGTCTGCGCCTGCTCATCGTTCAAATCTTCGACCTCGATCTTCGAGATCTTCGTGACGCCATCCACGAGCTCTGCGATCTGAGGCGAAAACTCTTCTGCCACCTGTTCTTTGGTTGCTGCAGTGTCTTCAACGGTATCGTGCAGAAGCGCGGCACAAAGCACTTCGACATCCATGCGCAGATCGGCTAGGATGATAGCGACCTCGACTGGATGGATGACGAACGGTTCGCCCGATTTACGCTTCTGGTCACCATGCGCTTCGGAAGCGAACGCGAAAGCGCGTTTCAGAAGCGCCAGTTCATCTTCGTTCAGATAGCCTGAGGCCAGCTCGAGGAGCGCCTCGAAGCGCTCTTCGGCCGAAAACCCCTGCGGCGCAGTAGTTGCTGCCGCGATGAAGGGATCGATCGAGGTCGTGCTGCCCGATAGGTTCTGTATTGCATTCTTAGGCGGCATCCCACTACCTCTCTTCTTCAGTGTGCGGCATAAGCGGCTTTTGAACACAGCGTTCGAGCTCTTCGGCAGAACAAGAGAGCACCCAATCCTTGAAACGATCGAAGGAAGCGATCTCATCCACACCCTCGCGGTAGCGAACACTGTCTATCAGTTCCACTTTACCTTTATAGTCTACGACATGAATGAAATGATGCGTATTGTTATTCACCTGTTCGGTGCGCGTTTCTACCAGACCAAGCTCTTCGAAGACCGCAACACCCGAGCGCGTCTGATCGATAGAGACCGAAAAGGTCGGGAACAACGACGTAACGCTTCTTGCAAGTTGATCGAATGCGAACGCATAGAAGCGCTCCTCGCTCGCCTTCTGCTGACGACGCAATTCGCGATAGATCTGTGCCATGTTGTCGTGCGTGGGCGTCATCTCGTGCAGGATCGATTGGTTGATCGAGCCATCATTGCGTCCGAAGAGCAGATGGATGAAGGCATCTTCCCCATCGCGGCCCGCCCGCCCGCTCATCTGGTTGAACTCGACCTCTGAAAAGGGCATATGGTAGAGCACCACATGACGGATATGAGGAAGATCGACCCCTTCGCCGAAGGCTGAGGTAGCGATGAGCACGCTCAGTTCGTCATTGCGAAACAGCTCCTCGATCCGATTGCGCTCCGCACGGGTAAGCCCCGCGTTATAGAAGCCGATACGCCATGCGAGATGAGGCACCAGTTCGCGCAACCGTTTGGTGAGCATGATCGTTTCCATGCGAGAGTTCACATATACGATCGTCTTCCCCCCCGATGCAACGATCGAAGCAAGGTAAAGATCGCGCTTGCGTATGTTGCGTTTATCGTCGATGTGCAGATTGGTACGCATTGACTCATCTGCCACATAGACATCGAGCGGCAAGAGATCGATCAAGCCTTTCGCGATCGCATCGTTAGCGGTCGCGGTAACGGCGAGAACCTGCGGATCGCCGAGCGCATGCAGGCAATCGCAGATATGCTTGTAAGCAACACGGAAATCCTCGCGCGCCAGTCCCACATGATGGGCCTCATCGATCGTCACGAACCCGAATGACCCTTTCTTTGCAAGTTCGTTCACATGACAAGCAAGGTATTCTGGCGTAGTGAGGATGATATCGACGCGCCCCCGTTCAAGACCAGCAAGGATACGCTCGCGTTCTTCTTGCGGGGTAGCTCCCATGAGCACTTCGACGGTTATGCCGAAGCGCGAAACCACCTCACGCAAATGGAACGCCTGATCGGAAATGAGCGCACGCAGCGGATAGAGAAAGATGCTCTGTTTGTGCTGTTTGAGCGCCAGTTCGATCGCGAAGAGGTGGAAGATGAGCGATTTGCCCCGTCCTGTTCCCATGACCGAGAACACCGACTCCCCTGCATCGAGCAGCTCGAGCGTCTTGGCTTGCGCTTCATGGAGCGTCGCTGTTTTGATAAGGGCAGAAGCGAGCTTGCTACGCAGGGCCTGCGGTTCTCTCTCCGCGAGCATCTCCCACTGCTCGCGGTTGCTCTCAACGAAAGCATTCGAAGGTTCTTCTTGTGCCCCAAAAGAAGCAGAGGGACACGTATCGCAATACGAATCGCTCAGCTCGTGAAGAAAGGAAGTGGTCGCCTGATCGCAGCATGGGCAGTCCGAAGCATCGAGCGGTGCGATATGGTCCACCATTGCTTTGACGCTTCTATAATTCTTCCACGTATCGATCTGCAGACGGAACACCGCATCGAGCGCGCATTTGCACCTGAGCATCTCCTCGATGTTGGGAGCGCGGAACATGATAGCCGCAACGCTATCGACTCCATCGGAGAGCCGCGCTGAAAGATGGTTCTTCTCAGCCCCGACCGCTTTTGCCTGCTCCAAGAACACGCCTCGCGCAAGATAATGTGGAACAGCATTCTCTTGGCCGAAGGGAGCAAGGAGATCGATCTTCGCAACGTTTTCGAGCGTGAGCTCCGAAAGATCGACAAGCGCATCAGCTTTCACGCTCGCCTCGAAGCATTCAGCAGGGAACGTATCGAGATACGAGCAGAGCTCACGGTAGAATTCATCGAGATTTTCGCTCGGCAACGTGACGCCCACCGCTGCCTCATGCCCACCGTAACGGGTGAGAAGATGCTTGCAGTGCTCGACCGCTTTGAAGAGATTGATATCTCCTACGCTGCGTCCCGAACCACGCGCCTCGCCATCTTCGATCGTAAAGAGCAGCGAAGGCACGCGATAGGTATTGACCAGGCGCGAAGCAACGATACCCTTCACTCCCTCATGCCAACCTTCGCCAAAGACCACAAGCGCGCGTTGACCCGTATAGCTCTGCGTTGCCTGTTCTTGAGCAACCTCGGAAAGCTCAGCCTCGATGCGGCGGCGCTCGTTGTTGTTGTCTTCGAGCTGCGCTGCAAGGCGCATGCATTCAGAAGGATCGTCGCAGAGGAGCAGATCGAGCGCAAGCTGGGCATTGCCCATGCGCCCTGCCGCATTGAGTCGCGGAATGAGCGTGAATCCAAGGTTCACCGAACTCAAGGTGCCGGGCTCTATGCCTGCCTGGACCATGAGCGCTTCGATGCAGGCACGCGGTTCGCTGTTGAGCATTGTAAGGCCCTCTGCAACGAGTGCGCGATTCTCATCCACCATGGGCATAAGATCGGCGATCGTGCCCAGCGTTGCCAGATCGACCAGGTCGTGCCAAAGATGCGGCTTGCCCAGTCGAGCCCCTAAGGCTTGAATGGCTTTGAGTGCGACTCCCGCACCTGCCAGAATCGAACTCGGATTGTTTCCGCATTTCGGGTCGATGAGCGGCACCCCTTTGGGCACTGCTTCAGCAGGCTCATGATGATCGGTGATGATGACCTCGATGCCTTCGCGTTTCAAGTGCTCGACCTCATCGGAGGCGGCGATGCCGTTATCGACCGTGATGACCAGATCGGGGTTCATCCCAATAACACGCTCGATAGCCTTAGCCGAAAGGCCGTAGCCCTCTTCGAAGCGCAAGGGAATGAAGGGGATGACCTCCGCCCCGAGCGCTCGGAGCCCACGCGTCATAATAGAAGTTGCCGTTATGCCGTCCACGTCGAAATCGCCGAAGACGAGGATGCGCGCACTACGCTTGAGCGCTGCGAGCAATCGTTCGATGACCTCTTCCATGCCTTCGATGTCATACGGGTCGCGCCAATCGCGCACGAGCGATGGGTGGAGGAACCTCTCCACCTGCTCATCTTGAATGATCCCGCGCGAAGCGAGTGTAGCAGCTATGAAATGAGGAAGGTCGAAGGTCTCGGCAAGATGGGTTACCACTGCCTGGTCGACCTGCTTGACCAGAATCTTCGCTGACATTGAGAATACCTACCATACGACTTGTTGTTCGTAGGTTATTTTCGCATATCGAAGCGTATTTGCCGAGGTTTAATTGAAGGTGTTTTGTGTCTTTTCGAGTCCGTGCTCAACTAAGTACGCGCACGCCTCTGCCCCACGCTGGCAAGCATGCTCGAACTCTTCCAAGGACTCTTTGCGCGGTGTGGTTAGCACAAAATCCACGACCGGCATCTTCCCTGGTGGGCGACCGATACCGATACGAACCCGATTGAATTCGCGCGTCTTCGTCTTGTCAATGATCGAACGCAGGCCATTATGCCCCGCGTGTCCTCCCCCGCGCTTCACGCGGATCGAGCCAGACGGAAGATCGAGATCGTCGTGAATGACGATGACTCCATCGGGAGAGACACCATAGGCTTTCATGAGATTGGCGACCGGACCGCCGGAGAGATTCATATAGCTTTGGGGTTTTGCAAGGATAAGTGTTTCGCCATCGAGCGCACGAGGCTTCACTTCAGCAACGAGAGCGCCGCCCTTGTCCTTCCAATAGTTCGCGCCCCATTCGCGTGCCAGCACATCGACCGTATCGAAGCCGGCATTGTGGCGCGTGTGAGCGTAGTCTTCGCCAGGATTTCCCAGGCCAACGATAAGATACATCGTTAGAGCGCGAAATCCGGGTCGAAGAGCTCGGAGATAGAGCCATTGGAGAAGACCGCATTGATCGCATGCGCGAAGAGCGGAGCGACCGAAACCACCTTGATCTTGCCCTTAGCGAGCTCTTCTTCAGGAATGGGAATGGTGTTGCAGACCACCACTTCTTCAATATCGGGATCATGAAGGCGCTCGAAGGCCGGACCTGAAAGAATGGGATGAGTTGCGGTAACGTAGATCTTCTCGGCACCGTTGTTCTTGAGCGACTTGACCGCACCGATGACCGAACCAGCCGTGTCGATCATGTCGTCGTTCAGGATGCACGTCTTGCCCTCAACATCACCGATGAGCGCGGTGATTTCGGCAGCGTTATGCTTGGGGCGCTCTTTGTGCATGATGGCGATACTAGCGTTCGTAAGATCGGCAAGCTTCTTCGCCGCTTTCGCACGACCCAGATCGGGGCTCACTACGCATAAGCGCTCAGAATCGAGGCCTTTCTTGTTGAAGTAATCGGCGATGGTCCAAAGAGCCGTGATGTGATTGACCGGAATGTCGAAGAAGCCCTGGATCTGACCCTGATGAAGATCGATCGTGATGATACGATCCACCCCTGCAGCCGTGAGCATGTTCGCCACGAGCTTCGCCGTGATGGGCTCGCGCGCTGAAGCCTTGCGGTCTTGGCGCGAATAACCGTAATGAGAGATGACCGCCGTGACCGTACGCGCAGAAGCACGCTTGGCTGCATCGGCCATGATGAGCAATTCCATGAGCGCGTCGTTGACCGACTCACCTGCGACCGACTGGATCAAGAAGACATCCGCACCGCGAATACTATCGTTGTAGCGCGCATAGATCTCGCCATTGGCGAACTTCTCAAGATGGATATCTCCCAGTTCAACGCCGAGTGCATTCGCGATCTCGCGAGCTAATTCAGGATGTGCGGATCCCGAGAAGACGGCCATTGTCTTAGTCATGTTGCTCATATCGCATCTCTTTCTTCTTCAGTCGACTCACATCGACCTATTCTAGTCAATTCAGCTTCGAATGGTCAGGCGAACTTACCTAACGGCGGTATTATTGGCTTTTCTTCTTCTTTTCATTCCAGCCTTCGATCTCGGTCTGGCGCGCGCGACCAAGCCCGAGCGCCCCTGCCGAGACGTCTTTCGTGATGACCGAGCCGGCACCGATAAGGGAATCGCTTCCCACTGAAACCGGCGCAACGAGCATGACATCGCTTCCCACGAACGCACGATCGCCCACGGTGGTGGGCCACTTCTTCTCGCCGTCGTAGTTACACGTGATCGTGCCTGCTCCGATGTTGACGTCTTCGCCAAGCGTCGCATCCCCGATATAGGAAAGATGCGGCACCTTCGATCCCTTCCCGATCGTGGACTTCTTGATCTCAACGTGCGTGCCCGCCTTCGAACCAACGCACATATGCGTTTCGGGGCGCAGATAGGCACGCGGACCGCATGAAACGTCATCGTCGATGCGCGATTCGAGCGCGATCGTCTCTTCGAGCGTGCAGCCATTCCCCACAACCGTATCGACCAAGCGCGAATGAGGGCCGACGACGCAATCGCATCCCACGCGCGTGGATCCGAACAAGAAGCTCATCGGCCAGATCTCGGTATCCTGTGCGATCTTCACGTCGGGACCGATCCAGGTGGTAGCAGGATCGATGATCGTGACCCCATTTTCCATGTGAGCAGTGTTGATGCGCGCCTGCAAACAAGCACTCGCCTCGGCAAGCTGCGAGCGCGAATTGACGCCCATGCACTCGAGCGGATCTTCAGCGCGAAGGCAGCCGATCGCGCGACCAGCCTGGTAGGCAAGCTCGAGCACATCGGTAAGATAGTATTCACCCTGAACGTTCTGGGTCGAAACCTCATCGAGTGCGGTGAGGAGGAACTCCTTGTCAAAGCAATAGAAGCCCGAATTGCATTCGCCGATCGTAACCTGCTCAGGCGTGCAATCCTTATGCTCCACGATCGCGCATACCCCACCTTGCGCATCACGCACGATGCGACCATAGCCCGAAGGATCCTCCATCTCCATGCTCAGCACCACGACCGCCGCCTGCGAAGCTTGTTGTGCTTCCACCAATGCAGTGATCGTTTCCGGTCGAATGAGCGGGGAATCGCCCGTGAGCACCACGAGCGGGCCAGGCATCTGAGCGAGCACCTCACGCGCGGTCTTCACCGCATGCGCGGTTCCAAGTTGTTCTTCCTGAACGACGACCTGCGTGTCTTCGACCAGTGGCTCGACAAGTTCGCGACCATGGCCGACAACCGTGACCACCGATTCGATGCCAGCACCATGGGCTGCATCGACCACCCAGCGAATAAGAGGTTTTTCAAGTATCTTATGCACCACTTTAGGCTTGGATGATTTCATACGCGTGCCGGCTCCGGCAGCGAGGATAAGGGCTGAAGCTTCCATTGATCCCTTTCGATCGTTCGTTATATTCGCCAGTATAGCAACCATGGTCTCTCTTCGCAGACCTTGCTGCAAGAAAGACCATGGTTGCTAGTTCGTGTCTGTTGTATCGAGCGCTGTGCAGAATGCATCGAGCAAGACGATCGCATAATGCTGCGCCGAGCGCGCCTCCCCTGCGTCCAACCAACCCTCAGCAGGTAGACGAAGGGCCAGACGGAATGGATCGTGAGCCTTCGCCATCTCGTACGCTTGCTTCAAGCGCACGGCAAGCGTATCGACCGGTTCATATTCAACAATAGGGATGGCGTCCGCCGCCTCTTCGTCCCCTACGAGGATCTGAACGAAGACCGTAGATTCGTCTGGATCGACGAGCAGCGAATCGGCGCTCATCACCTTGGAGTTGGGATTGGTCGCGGTCGAAAGATTGGACATACGAGAAGCGACCGAACGCGTGAAGGGCGTTGTGCCATACAGGCAGAGCATGGTCGACTCGAGCACTTCAGCGGCACGCGCAAAACCAAAATGCGGGATGGGACTGAAAGAGCTATTGCCTTCCCAGGAGTGACGCAGATTCAAAAGCGCTTTGAACGTGAACGCGCCGGCAATGCCATCAGTAGGAAGGCCAAGATTCGTCTGGAACTTCCTGAGCGCTTCTTCGGTATGAGGGCCGAAGATACCATCGCTCCCACCGGTGGCGAACCCGAGTGCAGAAAGGGCGTTTTGCAGCACGCGCACATCTTTGCCATGGAAGAACGGAACGCGCAGATAGAGCACGCGATCGCCCAGTTCATAGGATTCATCGACGATCTTCGCCCAGATCTTGGGATCGACGTTGCCATCGGTTGGCAAGTTATGATCACGGCAAAACGCGCTTACCGCAGCAGCGGTGCGCTCTTCGTAGATGCCATCGATCGCGTCTTCGGTAAGGTAGCCCATCTGGGCTAAACGGCGCTGCACGTCTTCTACCGCAGCACCCTGTTCATGTCGTTCTACGATATCCATAGCTTACCGCCGCTTCTATTGGAGACGCTCAACGAACCAATCTGCCATCGATACCAGCAGATCGCGTGAAAGACTTGGATCAAGAATGGTCGTGATGCGTTCTTTTGCAGAGTTGACGAGCTCTTCGGCATAATCACGCGCGTAGTCGATCGAACCGGAGCGCTCCATGATCGCGACCGCTTCTTCCAATTGCGCAGGATCCTTCGTACGCGAAGAGAGGATTTCGATCAAGCGCTCGCGCTCGTCTGAATTGCTGAGCGCATGAACGACGATGAGCGTGCGCTTGCCTTCGGTGATATCGTTGCGGAAATCCTTTTTGGTCTGCTCTTCAGTGCCGACCAGATTGAGCACATCGTCTTGGATCTGGAACGCAAGGCCCGTATCGAGTCCAAACTGGCGTAGCCCCTCGATCTGCTCTTCGCTTCCGCCTCCCACGATCGCGCCGACCGCCAGAGGGACCGCACCTGAATAATGCGCGGTCTTATGGATGGCCATCGTGAAATAATCATCGAGCGAAAGATCGTAGCGACCATCCTTTGCCCAACCGATATCGAGCGCCTGGCCTTCAACGGTGTACTGCGCCATGGAGACAAGCTCGAGCGCAACGCGCACCTTCGTGGCATCATCGAGCAAAGGGTCGCGCATGACGATGCCGTTTACGATCGACAGGGCCAGATCGCCCGCATTGATAGCGAGCCCTTCGCCGATGCGCAGATGCATGCAAGGTTCACCGCGACGCAGCTCGGCATCATCCGCGATGTCGTCATGGATGAGCGCCGCCGTGTGGAAATGTTCGATAGCCGCTCCCGAAGAGAACGCCCGACGATGATCGCCCCCCACTGCATGAGCAGCCGCAACACAGATGAGCGGACGGTGACGCTTGCCACCATTCTCGGAATAGGCCGTGAGCGGATCGTAGAGATAACGCCCCATGTCCGGGTGAGAACCCACAGGAATGAAGGTATTGATGACCTTGCCCGCAAGATCGGCATATTCGTTGAGATACGTTTCAAAAACCTGGGTATGGTCGGTCTCGCTTCGCGCTACCAATTGCTCCAAATGATCGAACATCGTAACAACTTCTGGCGAATCCAAAACCTGGTTAACGGCGAGAGCCTGTGACATAGAGCTACTTTCCTACCCTGAGAAAACTATACTGTGATGCTTGTGCGCTGCTGGCGCCTCACGAACGAGCGAACGCCCTTCTGATAGAGGCCTCTTGTTCGCTTAGCCGCCTGAACTGGTAGGAGCGGTGGGACTCGAACCCACAAGCCCAAGGGCGGCGGATTTTAAGTCCGCTGCGTATGCCAATTCCGCCACGCTCCCGTTCGCATCAAGCCCATTCATAATAGCAAAAGATACAGTTCACCTATAGGGGGCATCGCTGAAAAGATGCTGAATGCGAGCAGGTTTCAAGAGCACTGCAAGCAAGGCAAGTGAAGACTTCGTGAACGACCGCGCTCGAGACAAGCGTGCAAGGCTGGAAGAAGGCGACACGAAGATGAAAGCAAACGCTTAGAAGAGTAAGAAGAGCTTCGCCAGCACGAAACCGATAAGGCCGCAGCCCGGGAACGTGAGCACCCACGTAAGGACCATATTGCCTGCCATGCTCCACCGAACGGCACGAATGCGCCTTGAAGCACCCACGCCCATGATGGCAGTAGTGGCGGTATGCGTGGTTGAAACAGGCAGGCCCGTGAAGGTCGCCAACACCAAACAGCTGAATGTGGTCGTGCTCGCAGAGAACCCTTGATAGGGCTCCATCTTCACCATATCCATGCCCACCGATTTGATGATCTTCTTGCCACCAATGGCCGTGCCCAAGCCCATCGCAAGCGCACAGAGAATGATGAGCCAGAGAGGAAAGGTCACGTTCGAGGTATCCATGCTACCCATAGCCAGCATGATACCGAGCATGCTGATCGAAAGGAATTTCTGGCCATCTTGCGCACCGTGCATGATAGCCACGCCTGCTCCGGTGAACACCTGCGCGATGCGCCATTTGTTTTGGAGGCCTCTGCGATCTGCCTTCTTGAAGAGTTTCTCAAGCAGCTTGGTGAACAGCCAACCACCACCGAAACCGCAACAGGTCGAAACGACGAGGCCATAGACGACCTTCATCCACTCAGCGCCATTAACACCAGCTAGACCACTCTGCAAAGCGATAGCCGCGCCCGTAAGTCCAGCAATGAGAGAATGGCTCTGCGATGAGGGAATACCGAAGAGCCAGGCCACAACGCCCCACACGATGATCGCCACCATAGCGGCCGCGAGCGCAAGGAGCGCTTGATGGGCGTTGCCGCCGAAATCGACCATGTTGAAGATGGTCTGCGCAACAGCTGAACTGATGGCCGTAATGATGATGAGTCCAATGAAATTGCAGATAGCCGCCATGATGATCGCAGGCCCTGGCCCCATGGAGCGCGTCGAAACCGCAGGAGCGATCGCATTAGGCGCATCGGTCGCGCCGTTCACAACGGTAGCACCAAGCGTGAGAACTAAGATGATCAAAAGCACGGGATTCGACCCGAGCATCATGAGAAATGAACCGAAATCAAGCAACCCTTGTGCCTTTCATCGTAGTGCATTGCCTGATATTCTACCGTACTTCTCTCTTGCGGGAAGGACTTCGTTAAACTTTAGGAGCATTGGCGCAGAACGGCGGAAGCTGCTCAGCGAGGGCTGCCACCACACCCTGAAGGATATCCGATTCGCTCACCGTGAACGAATCCTGACCGAGCACATCGAGCACGCATTCGAGGATGAGCATGCCGGCCACGATCACGCCAGCGCGCTTCGGTTCAAGGCCAACAACGCACTTGCGCTCCTCTTCGGGCAGCGCTGCGAGCATCGTCGCAACGCGCAAAAGCGTCTCGCGCGAAACGACCGTCTTGTGAACGCGCGCAGAGTCGTAAACCTCCATCGCTTCATCCACCGAAACCACGCTGGTTGCCGTACCAGCCACCGCAACAACTTGATCCGGGAAGAATCCTTCGAACCTTATGCCCAATACTGAATGCAATTCTGATGTTATGAACTTTCTTGCATTCGCCAACTCTTCGATTCGAGGAGGGTCTGAAGCAAGGAACATCTCGGTTATGCGACGGCACCCGATATTGAACGAATGCGAGAACAGCACGCCTTCTTGAGCAGAACCGAAGATCACTTCTGTCGAGCCGCCACCCACATCAACCACGACCAATCGTTCGCCGGGGAATTCAGCTGAGGCACCACGGAAGGAAAGATCAGCCTCGACTTCGCCCGGGATGATGAGCAGATCCACGCCGAGCTCATGCAGGCGGGAAACCAGCTCGCAAGCATTGCGCGCATCACGAGAGGCGCTCGTAGCAACCGCACCGATCGGGATAGAAGGCACCTCTTCTTTCTGCGCGATCGCGCGAACAAGTTCGCAATACTCCTTCACGCAGGAAACGACTCGTTCGATCGCATCTTCTTGAAGGATACCTGTCTTGGAGACACCGATGCCCAGGTTCACGATCCTACATTCGCGAACCAGTTCTTGCTGGACCCCTCGCTCGAACTTGCACACGAGCAGACGACACGTGACCGTACCGATATCAATAGCAGCATAGAGCATGCGCGATGCCCTCTCTTCTCTTACGAACGATAAATGCGTGCACGCAAGGCACTACGGCTTATTGTAGCCAAAGATGAAATCAAGAACCGGTGAATACCAGGTCACAGGCGTCGGGACCGCATTGGAGAGATCGGCCGTGATCGAACCTTGCTTAGCAGTGGAATCTCGCGGCGCAAGCCCTTCGACCGAAGAAACCTGTTCTCCCGATTTGACCCAACCAAGCTCTTCACGAACATACTCTTCAAGACCTTCTTTGGTATTAAGGTATTCAACCTCGGATTTGAGGCTCGAGTAGTAATCGGAGACGACCGCATATTCAGCCTCGAGCTGCTGCTGGGAACGCACTTCTTGATAGTAGTTCGCGACTGGCTGATAGAGCATGACCGCCGCGAGCACGAAGGTCGCACAAGCAATGAGCGCTTGCGAAGAGAACCGCGGAGAGCGCGGATCGAGGAAAGCGAACAGCGAAGCGAACCGTGTGAAGAATCCACGTTTCTTCTTGGATGATGCGCCGTTCTGCATACGAGCAGAACGCTTATGCGTCTTGCCCATCTTCATCTCGTAGAGTGCTGGGCGACTGCTTTGTTCGGGTCCTGGTTTTACCGGCTCGTCGGTGCCGAAGGTCTTGTTGAACTGACGCTCCGCTTTTGCCGAACGCACGCGATGTGCGAGTGACTTCTTCTTGTCTTTGCGATCCGCATTCGCCTTTGAATCGGCGCGGTGCACATCCTGTGCACCCGTTGCATTCTGACGAGCATAAGGATCGCCAGAGCGAACGGTACTATGAGCCATTGCGCTCGTACGCCCTGCATGAGAAGCAGAGGGATGGCGCGGTGGCACCGGGGAGGCTGGCATATTCGTAGCATACGAGGGATGCACAGAACGTTCACCACGTCGAGCGTTCTGATAGGAACCGCTCCTAGCCGTTGCCGTGAACGATTGTGCGAAGGATGGATCGTATGTGAGTCGCTCAGGACGCGAAGAAGACGCATGCGCAGAGCTTTGACGTGCCTGATTCGGCACAGGACGCTGCGGGTTCAGCTGCGAGGCTGAACGGCGCACTTGGGAAGAATGAGCGGCATTTTTGTGCGCGATGGGAGGAGATTTTGGCGCTTGCTTTGCACCAGAACGAGAAGACACTGCGCCACGAGCGCGTGCCTCGTCAAAGGAAAGAATATTATTATGCCTGGTCAAAGCCTATCCTCTTGCATTGTAGTTCGTTTAAAGTGTGGTTAATGCAATATGGAAATAACTATAGCACAGATCGCCCTATTTTTTAAGGGGGTGCAGCCATGAACGGAAAAGGTTTCCACAGGTAAACCCGCAGAAACCTTTCACATGAGACAGAGTATTGGCGCGCGAACGGACTGCGCGAAAACGCGCTCTATTCGTCGAGCGCGGCAGCGATCTCGTCCGTGATCTCCATCGTATGGTAGACGTTCTGAAGATCCTCGAGCTCTTCGAGTTTATCGATCAAGCGCATGACCTTCTTCGCATCGGACACCGAAACCTGCGTTGGCGTGGTGGGCTCCATGATGAATTCAGCACCCTTGGTAGCCACACCTTGCTCTTCGATAGCTTTCTTGACCGCCATAAGATCGTTCGGTGCGGTGTAGACGATCCACTCTTCGTCGGCATCTTCGTAATCGTCTCCGCCAGCTTCAGCAACTACCATCATGAATTCATCTTCATCGCCCGCAGCGCCGTTGGCGATCATGCCTTCCTTCTTGCCGCCTTCGATCTCCTTCTCGATGAAGATCTGGCCTTTGCGCTCGAACTGGAACGCAACCGAGCCACTGGTGCCCAGATTGCCATTGGCATGAGAGAATGCCGAGCGTACATCCGCAGCCGTGCGGTTGCGGTTATCGGTCAGCGCTTCGCAGTAGACGGCAACGCCCGCCGGACCATAGCCTTCGTAGATGACCGATTCATAGTTCGCCGCATCCTTACCGGTGCCGAACGCCTTATCGATCGCCGTTTTGATCTTATCTTTAGGAAGCGAGTAGCTCTTAGCCTTATCGATCGCAGCAGCCAGGGATGCATTGTTGTCGGGGTTCGGGTCGCCGCCTTCTTTCGCTGCTACCGTGATGTTACGGGAGAGCTTTGAGAACAACGCCGAACGCTTTGCATCCTGGGCAGCTTTACGATGCTTCGTAGTAGCCCATTTTGAGTGGCCTGACATACACGCCTACCTTCCTATAGTTGATTCGCTAGTCGATTGAATTCCGTCTTGGAAACGAACGTAGTCTATCATACCACCTCTCCCAGACCTGCGGCGCATGAACAGCTCCGCAATCCGTCCACGGAATGAATGCACTAGGTCGCGAAAGAGCGCCCGGCCGTGTTTGCCGCTGCCACAAGCCCGCGCATCCGCTCGAGATCCCTCCTTGCATCCGTTCACGGATTCGAGGTCGCAAGAACGAGCATGCTTCGTTGTAGAATCGCTTAGCAATCGAATAGAGAACTGTAAACGACACATGTAGCGTCTGCACGATGCGTAAATCTGATCACGGCACAGGAGATATCGCCTTGGTCATTTCTACGCACATGCGGGCGCTTCTTTTGTGTTGTTCGCGATCGGGCTAGCCTCGTGCAGCAGCGCTGCAAGAAAGCGAGGATGCTTGATGACAAGCGAAGCAACCAATGCGCAACAAGCGCACGGAACCGTCTCTTCTGGGCACACTCGAAAGCCTTCAACCATCCTGGTGGTTGCCGCGTTCGCCGCGTTCTTGGCGACCTTCAACGAGACCTTCTTGAACGTTGGATTCGCCCCCATCATGGAGAGCCTCTCCGTCGATGTCTCGACCGTACAATGGCTGGCCACCGCTTACATGCTGGGCGCAGCTGTCATGGTTCCCGTCTCCGCGTTCGCCTACCGCTCCTTTCCCACGCGCCAGCTCTTTTGCGTCACCACTGCTCTTCTGGTGATCGGCTCCGTTATCGGTGCACTGGCTCCGAATTTCACGGCGCTGTTGGCGGGCCGAATCGTTCAGGCGCTGGGCACTGGCATGCTCATTCCTATTGGCATGAACATCACGCTTGAGGTCGCGCCGCGTGAAAAACTGGGCACCTACATGGGCATCATGGGTGCGATGACCACGCTCGGCCCGTCGTCGAGCGTTATCCTTGCTGGCGTGATACTCGCATTCTTCAGCTGGTCGATGCTACTGTGGGTATTCGCGGGGCTCTCGCTTCTGTGTTTCTTGGCGGGCGCGATCATCTTGCGCGACATCGCACACCTCACGCATCCGAAGCTTGACGCACCTTCCGTTGCCTTGATCGCCATTGCGCTCATTGGCATCCTCTATGGCATCTCGACTATCTTCGGCGGAAACGTCGTCTTCGCCGTAGCTTCGATCGTAGTGGGCGCTGCTGTCCTGGTGGTGTTCGTTGTGCGTCAGGGCAAGCTGGCTGAGCCGCTCATCGACCTACGTCCTTTGAAGATTCCGCCGTTTGCTGTCGGCGTGGTGGTGAACATGCTCTCGCTTATCACCATCTTCGCGATGAACATCATCGTCCCGACCTTCATGCAGTCGGCTCTTGGTACGCCACCGCTGGTTGCTTCACTGATCCTGTTCCCCGCGATTCTGTGCTCATGCGTGATCTCGCCACTTGCAGGACGCATCTACGACAAGCAAGGTCCTGGCGTTCTTTTGCCGCTTGGCTTTCTGTGCATCGCGGTCTTTTCGGTACTGACCGCTGCCTTCATCGCAACGGCAAACCCTGTGCTGTTGGCGATCATCTATATTCCAGTCATCTGCGGCTCGGCGCTCATCATCGGTCCTGTTCAGAGCTATGCGCTCTCAAAGCTCTCTCCTGAGATGAACCCGCACGGCGTGACCGTCATGTCAACCGGCTTTCAGATCGCTGGCTGCATCGGTTCTTCCGTGTTCGTAGGCATCTACGCTGCTGTTGGTGCAAGTCAGGCTGCTTCTGGCGCAAGCGCGATCGACGCGATGAGCGCAGGCATGTTGGCATCGGGTGTATTGATCGGCGTAGTGGCGCTGGCCGGTTTTGCGCTCGCACTCTGGATCAGAAGCAACGCGAAGAAACCGGTTTCTGTGGCGCCACAGGCACAAGAAGGCGCATGGGCTGGCGAGGCTCAGAGCACTGCAGCTATAACGGCGGGTGTCGCAACGGCCGCGAACGCACTTGCGCAGATCATGAAGACCGAGGTCTACACCCTGCCAGAAGACTCGACCGTTCTGGATGCTATGAAGCTCTTCATGGAGCGTGGCATCTCGGGCGTTCCCGTGGTTGATGACCAGCTTCAGGTAGTTGGCTTCATCTCGGATGGTGATGTGATGGCGTGTCTTGCTGACCAGGTTCCTGCTTTCAAGAGCGCTTGGTCGTTCATCGTAGAGCGCGAAAACGAAGATTTCGATCGCACGCTCAAAGAGACTGTGAATATGAATATTAGCGAGCTTTCGCGCAAGAAGGTCATCAGCGTGAATGTCGATGATGATCTAGGCGAAGTGACGCGCGTGCTTTCAGAGAATCACCTGAAGAAAGCACCCGTGTTAGATGGAGACAAGATGGTGGGCATTATCAATCGCTCCAACATCACCAAGTACGCGATCGATCAATATCTCGCTCAAAATCGCTGATATTTATTTGATGGTTATTGTCCGAGTTCGCGTTCGATGATCGAGGCAATCTCTTGGGCGTAGCCCAGGGCTTCTTCGTGAGTTGCCGCTTCTACCATCACGCGAACGAGCGGTTCGGTACCACTCGGGCGCACAAGAATACGACCGGAACCATCAAGCTTCGCTTCAGCTTCGGCAATCGCATTGGCTACTACTGCATTTTCTGAAACTGCATGCTTATCAGCCACACGCACGTTGATGAGCTCCTGCGGGAAGCGCTGCATGAGCGCCGCCGTCTCCGAAACGGGCTGATCGTTACGCAGGCACGCAGCCAAGAACTGAAGCGCCGTGATAAGACCGTCGCCTGTGGAATTGTGGTCGAGGAAGATCATGTGACCGCTCTGTTCGCCACCGATAACGGCATTGAGTTTGCGCATCTCATTCAGGACGTACTTGTCCCCCACCTGGGTTTGCACGACCGAAATGCCTGCCGCTTCCATCGCTTTCGTGAAGCCCAAGTTGCACATGACCGTTGAAACAACTGTATCGTCGCGCAGAAGACCACGCTTCTGCAGATCGAGCGCACAAACGGTCTCGACCACATCGCCATCGATCTCGTTGCCAAGCTCGTCAACGAACATGACGCGATCCGCATCGCCATCATGCGCGATGCCGATTTGAGCGCCCGTTTCTGCCAACAGCTCTTTCACCGGCTCAAGATGGGTCGAACCACATTCAACATTGATATCGACTCCATTAAAACTATCATTGATCACATGAACCGTGGCACCCAACTGCTCGAGCGCCGATGCGGTCGTAAGCGATGAAGCACCGTGACCAGTGTCGAGCGCGATCGTGAGCTTCGAGAAGTCGAGCGTCTTATCCTGCAAGGATGAAATAGCATGCTGGATATAGAGATCGCACGCATTTTCAACCGGAAGCACTACACCCACCGCATCGCCCGAAGGAAGGCTCTCAGGATCTGCGCCGCCTGCCAGAACGAATGATTCGATCTCAGCTTCGGCTTCTTCGGTGAGCTTGAAGCCCTGTCGATCGAAGAACTTGATGCCGTTGTACTCGGGCGGATTGTGCGAAGCCGAGATGACGATGCCGCCTTCAGCATGGAGCTCACGCACGAGATACGCAACGCCAGGCGTAGGGATGATGCCCGCATCGAGCACATTGCCACCCATGCTCATGATACCCGCAGAAAGTGCATTGCCGAGCATATCGCCCGAAAGGCGTGTGTCCTTGCCCACTACGATGGTCTTACCCAAGAATTCGACCGCAGCCTGTCCCAGTTTGAAGGCGATATCGCAGGTAAGTTCAGTGTTCGCAACCCCGCGAACACCATCAGTTCCGAAAAGCTTAGCCAAAAGAGTACCTTTCTTTTGTCGAAAGGCGCCTGGTAAAGACGCCTCACGTATGATTCAATGCCGCGTCCAAGGCGGCCACATTCTAATGGTTGCTACCGCGATTCACGAAATCGGGCTTGAGCATAATGACACCGCTGCGCAGCGCGATCTCATCTTCAGTCATGCGCGTGTTCATCTCAGCCGCAAATTCATCCAAGTCAACACCGCAACGCTCCAGAAGTACCAGCAGATGATAGACAACATCCCCCGCTTCGTAGCGCAAGTGATCAACCTCACTTGCAGGAGCGCCATCACGCTCGACATCCTTCGCTGCAAGCGTAGTCTCGTGAGCCTCTTCGACGAGCTTCTTCAAGAGGTCATCAAGGTTGCCTGTAAGGAGGCGGTACGTATAGCTTTCAGGGCCGGCCGTGCTACGCACATGAATCGTATGCGCAAGCGACTCGAGCGCGGCACCCATCTGGCTTTCTGGCTGGTCGCCCTCGGTGAAGTAGGTCTTTTCCATGTTTACTCCTTATAGATGGCGATCAGGCCATCTCAGAAAGGATACGCTCACGTGCCGCGCACGTTTCAGCGATCTCCTTTTCGATATCAATCGTGGGATATTCGCCATTCTCATAGAGAATAGTACCATCAACCATGGTTAGAACTACATCAGAGCCCTGTGCAGAATAGATAAGATTCTCTGCCATCGTGTGAACGGGCTGCATCCACGGCGTGTCGATGTCGAGCATGGTAAGATCCGCGCGTGCCCCCACCTGCATACGTCCGCAATCGGTGCGGCCCTGCGAGAGCGCACCGTTGCGCGTTGCGCTTCCGATGAGTTCTTCCGCAGAAAGCGAGACAGGATTCGCATCGCCCGCACGCTGCATGAGCGCGAGCAGGTAAAGGTCCTGGAACATGTTGTGATTATTGTTGCTCGCCACGCCATCGGTGCCCAGTGTGAGCGTAATACCCGCCGCCTTCATGGCTTTGATATCCGCAATACCGCTGCCAAGCTTCGCGTTCGAGGCGGGACAGCACGCAATGAATACACCCTTTTCTGCCAGTACACTGCGGTCTTCATCAGTAAGCCACACGCAGTGATCTGCCGTGGTCGGCACATCGAAAAGTCCCAAATCAGCTAAGTACACCGGTGGCGTCTTGCCGTGGCGCTCGATGCATTCCTGCACCTCTTTTTGCGTCTCGCTCACGTGAACCTGCATACGCAATCCTGCCGCCTTGGTAGCATCGGCTAGCGTACGTACCACTTCTGGTGTTGAGGTGTATTCAGCATGCAAGCTCATGTCGATGAGCAAGCGGCCATCGCCCGCGCCATGATATTGCGCGATCCACTGCTCGTTCTCTTTGGCAAGCGGCAGATCGTAGTAGGTCATGCCTGGCTCAGAGCACACCACGCAATCGCTCAAGTTGCACTTCGCGCCTGAATCGAGCACCGCGCGAGCACGAGCTTCGGTCTGGAAATACATATCGGTGAAGGAGACCACGCCGAAGCGCAGCATCTCAGCGATGCCAAGCAACGTAGCATGGTAGGTTGCTTCCGCATCGATATGCGCCTCGAATGGGAAGATGGCTTCGTTGAGCCAGCGATCGAGCGGCAGATTATCCCCGCGGCCACGCAAGAGCGTCATGGGAACGTGTGCGTGCGCGTTGTAGAGTGCCGGCATCAAGAGCTTTCCGCGACCATCGATCACGCGATCGAAGGCGCCCTCTGGCTGCGTAAGCTGAAAATGCGAGATCGTGCTGTCTGTCACGCCCACATAGGCATGCGGAACGGTCTTTCCTTCTTCGGTCAAGACCGTGATGTCTTTGAAGAGCAGTGAAGTCATAAGCTGCCTTTCTCTTCGTTTTCCGAATCTGTTTGAATGGCCTTATGGTAGGCCCCTGAAAAAGCGTTGATTTCATCATAAACGAAACACGCGCCCCAGGATGGGACGCGTGTCGATGTTCATGCCGTCTAGACGAATCGCGCTTGAGCGAAGGGAAACTTACTGCTCCGAATCGCTTTCGCTAGCTGAATTACCGCCACCCAACGTATCGGGATCGATCACGCCGAAGCCCATGTCAGAAACGGAATTGAGCAGCTCATCGAGCTCGTCAAGATTGCGCTGGTACGAACGCGGCGGCAGTGCTTCGCCGAGCATATCCTCACCATCGTTAGTGAAGGTAGCCGGCTTATCGCCACCGATGAGCACCGTATCGTCCGGCGAGAAGACCATATCGAGCAGCTGGCTCATATCGTCAGCCGAAGCTGAGAAGTCATCTTCGATAACCTTGGAAAGACCATGGTTCTCAAGACCCGCCTTGAGCTCTTCGATCGCCTTCGTGCCAATGCCTTCGATGCGCAACAGCTCATCTTCGGTGTGACCGACCAGATCAGCAACGGTCTCGATGCCAGCTTCGGAGAACTTGTTAGCCCAACGCTGCGAAACACCCAGATCGTCATAGATGTAGAGGCGTGCCTCTTCGTCGGTGAGGTTCTTCGCACGATAGCCTGCCGTGATGGAAGCGAAGTAGCTCGCGTAGTCCGAACCCGCATCCATGTAGCCGCTACCGTCAAGCGACCAATCCTGCGGCTGCGGCAACAGCTCTTCGATGTCGCGCAGCGCCTGCGGTGCGGAATCGGGCAGACGATCGGAATCGTTCGCGGTGACCGGGACACCCTTGTAGGTGATCTCGACATCTTTGTAGCGCTTCAGACCCGTACCAGCCGGGATCGGCTTACCGATGATGACGTTCTCCTTGAGGCCCTGCAGCGTGTCGACCTTGCCTTCGATGGCCGCGTCGGTAAGGACCTTCGTAGTCTCCTGGAAGGAAGCTGCAGAAAGGAATGAATCCGTAGCGAGCGAAGCCTTCGTGATGCCGAGCAACAGCGGCTGGCCCACCGGCGGGTTCTTGCCTTCGAGGATCATGTCGTTGACGACCTTCTCGAACTCGAAACGATTGACCTGGCGGCCCGGCAGATAATCCGAATCGCCCGGATCGACAACCGCAACCTTACGCAGCATCTGACGTGCGATGACCTCGATGTGCTTATCGTTGATGTCTACACCCTGGGAGACGTACACATCCTGAACTTGGCTGACGATGTAGCGCAGCGTGGTGTTAGGATCGGTCAAACGCAGCAGGTCGTGCGGGTTGATCGAGCCCTTGGTGAGCTGCTGACCAACTTCGACCTCGCAGCCGTCTTCCACGCCAGGCAGCAGCTGAGCACGCGCAGACACGACATACTCGCGGATGTTGCCCTCTTGATCGTGGATGGTGAGGATCTTGTTGTTCTTGTCGCCAGAGACCTGCAGCGTGCCTGCGATCTCCGCAAGCGTTGCCTGGCCCTTAGGCTTACGTGCCTCGAAGAGCTCGGTAACACGAGGAAGACCGTGCGTGATGTCTTCACCTGCAACACCGCCGGTGTGGAACGTACGCATCGTAAGCTGCGTACCCGGCTCACCAATGGACTGTGCCGCAATGATGCCTGCAGCCGTGCCGATATTGACCGGACGCGAAGTCGCGAGGTCCCAGCCATAGCACTTCTGGCAAATGCCGTGCTCTGCATGGCAGGTCATGATGCTGCGGTGAACGAGCGTCTCGACACCCGCATCCACGAACGTCTTCAGCTGAGCCACCGAATCGATGTAAGAACCTGCTTCAGCAAGCACTTCGCCGGTGTTAGGATCAGCGATCGCATCGACCAAGCAACGGCCAACGAGCGAATCATCGATCTCGCCCTTAGCGTTCAAGATCTTGCATTCGATGCCATCGGTGGTACCGCAATCGATCTCGCGAATGATGACGTCCTGCGCAACGTCGACCAGACGACGGGTAAGGTAACCCGAGTCAGCCGTACGGAGCGCCGTATCAGCAAGACCCTTACGAGCACCATGCGTAGAGATGAAGTATTCCAGTACGGAAAGACCTTCGCGGAAGTTCGCCTTGATCGGGCGGTCGATGATCTCGCCCTTCGGGTCGGACATAAGACCACGCATACCAGCAAGCTGACGAATCTGCTTGATGTTACCACGCGCTCCAGAGAAGGCCATCATGTAGATCGGGTTGAACTTGTCGAAGTTCTCCGCCATGGCGTCGCCAACCTCTTCGTTGGCTTCGTTCCAGATGTCAACGATCTTCTTATGGCGCTCTTCGTCGCTCATAAGGCCGAGCTCGTAGTCCTCGTCGATCGCTTCGACGCGCTTATCTGCTGCAGCAAGGATCTCTTCCTTTTGCGGCGGGGTGGTTGCGTCATAGACCGAAACGGTAACGCCAGCGCGCGTTGCATAGTGGAAACCTGCGCTCTTAAGACCGTCCAGGATCGGCTCCATTTCGGAGGTCTTGTAGCGATTGCAGCAATCCTCGACCAAACGCGAGATCTCGGTCTTGTTCATCTCGTAGTTCAGGAACGGATAATCATCCGGCAGCACGGCATTGAAGGTGATGCGACCGATCGTGGTCTGGATGCGCTCTCCTGCCTTGTGCTCTTCGAACTCGCCGAAGGCAGAAGCAACCAACGTATCCTTCTTCAAACGCACCCAGATCTTCGCCTGCAAGTCAAGCTCGCAGCGCGCATCGTAGGCATTGAGCGCGTCATCGAAATCGATGAATGCACGGCCCTCACCCGGGAAACCATCGCGTGCAGCCGTGAGGTAGTACAGACCGATGATCATGTCCTGTGTAGGAACCGTGAGCGGACGACCATGAGCCGGGCTCTTGATATTGTTAGCGGAGAGCATGAGCACACGTGCTTCAGCTTGGGCTTCGTTGCCCAGTGGCACGTGAACTGCCATCTGGTCACCGTCGAAGTCAGCGTTGAACGCGGTACAAACGAGCGGATGCAGACGAATAGCCTTGCCTTCAACGAGCACCGGCTCGAATGCCTGAATGCCCAAACGGTGAAGGGTTGGAGCGCGGTTCAGGAGCACGGGATGCTCCGTGATGACCTCTTCGAGCACGTCCCAAACGTAGCTTGCGCCACGATCCACTGCGCGCTTCGCTGCCTTGATGTTAGCTGCATATTCAAGCTCGACCAAACGCTTGATGACGAATGGTTTGAAGAGCTCGAGGGCCATCGCAGAAGGCAGACCGCACTGATGCAGCTTCAAGGTCGGACCAACAACGATTACCGAACGGCCAGAGTAATCAACGCGCTTACCGAGCAGATTCTGACGGAAACGGCCTTGCTTACCCTTAAGCATATCGGAGATCGACTTCAGCGGACGATTGCCTGGGCCCGTTACCGGACGACCACGGCGACCGTTATCGAAGAGCGAGTCGACCGCTTCCTGGAGCATGCGCTTCTCGTTGTTCACGATGATCTCAGGAGCACCCAGATCGAGCAGACGCTTCAGGCGGTTGTTACGGTTGATCACACGACGATAAAGATCATTGAGGTCAGACGTTGCGAAACGGCCACCATCGAGCTGCACCATCGGACGCAGATCGGGCGGAATGACCGGAATAACATCGAGGATCATATCGGAAGGCTTGTTCTTCGAATGCAGGAATGCATCGACGACCTTCAAACGTTTGATAGCCTTGGTGCGCTTCTGGCCTTTGCCCGTAGCGACCACTTCGCGCAGCTCTTCAGCGGTTGCTTCAAGATCGATCGCGTCGAGAAGATCGCGTACCGCTTCAGCACCCATGCCACCACGGAAGTACTCGGAGTAGTTCGTGCGCATCTCGCGATAGAGCTGCTCATCGGGAACGAGCTGCTTGGGTTCGATCTTCAAGAAAGCATCGAAGGCTTCGTTACGCAGCGCCTTGCGCTCGTTGAACTCTTCGTAGAGATCAGCGACCTCTTCTTCCACCTCTTCGGGGGTAAGACGCTCTTCTTCGTCGATGTCGTCGACGAATTCGTCTTCCTCGGGCACGTAGTCCACCGAAAGACGACGCGTTGCCGCGATCAGGCGATCGCGCTCGGCGTCGAGCTCTTCAAGGTCAGCAGAAAGCTCGTCGCGCAGTTCTTCAACGTCTTCTTCGCGCGCTTCCTTATCGACCGAAGTGATGATGGAGCTTGCGAAATAGAGTACCTTCTCGAGCTCTTTAGGAGCGATGTCGAGCAGATAACCCAAACGAGAGGGCGAACCCTTGAAATACCAGATGTGAGACACCGGAGCAGCGAGCTCGATGTGACCCATGCGCTCACGACGAACCTTAGAGCGCGTTACTTCAACACCGCAACGTTCGCAGACGATGCCCTTGAAACGGATGCGCTTGTACTTGCCGCACGCGCACTCCCAGTCTTTGGTCGGGCCGAAGATCTTCTCGCAGAACAGACCGTCCTTTTCGGGCTTGAGCGTACGGTAGTTGATGGTTTCAGGCTTCTTGACCTCGCCACGCGACCAACCGCGCACATCCTCAGCGCTTGCAAGAGAGATTCGGATCGCGTCGAAATTATTAACGTCGTATTCAGTCATTTAGTTCTCCTCTCCCTCACCGATCAAGTCGCTTGGCTGTTCTTGTGCCACTTCCTCGCTGGCACCACCGAGCAGTTCGTCGATCTCCTGCGTGATAGCACCGAGCAGTTCTTCACCTTCAGAAGACGATGAAGACTCGAGCGGCGCGCCGAGCAGCTCCTCTTCCATCTCTTCGGCCTCAGCAGATGCCGTAAGATCAGAGTGAGAATGAGCGCTGCCTTCAAGTTCAACGTTCAAGCACAGCGAACGCATTTCCTTGATAAGGACCTTGAACGATTCGGGCACTTCAGGAGCAGGAATGCTCTCGCCCTTAACGATCGCCTCGTAGGACTTGACACGACCGGAGGTATCGTCGGATTTGATCGTAAGGATCTCCTGCAAGACGTTGGATGCGCCATACGAATAGAGCGCCCAAACTTCCATCTCGCCGAAGCGCTGGCCGCCGAACTGGGCTTTACCACCGAGCGGCTGCTGCGTGATAAGACTGTACGGACCAGTTGAACGAGCGTGGATCTTGTCGTCGACCAAGTGGCCCAACTTCAAGATGTAGCTCTGGCCGACCGTAATGGGCTCACGGAACTTCTCGCCCGTACGGCCATCGTAGAGCCACGTCTTACCGGTGCGGGAAAGCTGAGGCACGAACTCGAGACGAGCAAGATCGCCGTACTTTTCCTTGTGCATGTTCACGAGGTTGCGGTTCGCCTTCTCGATAACGTCCGAGATCTCCTTCTCGGTAGCGCCGTCGAAGACCGGCGTTGCAACGTGCATCGGACCAGCTACGACCTCATTGGTCTCTTCTGCGTCCGACCAGCCCCACTTCGCTGCCCAACCAAGGTGGCATTCGAGCAGCTGGCCAACGTTCATACGAGAAGGAACACCCAGCGGATTCAGGATGACGTCGATCGGAGTACCGTCTGCAAGATACGGCATGTCCTCGACCGGCAGGATGCGAGAGATAACACCCTTGTTACCATGACGACCAGAAAGCTTGTCGCCCTGCTGGATCTTACGCTTCTGAGCAACGAACACGCGCACTAGCTCGTTGACACCCGGTGCCAGTTCATCGCCATCAAGACGCGAAGAACGGACCACGTTGATCACGCGGCCGCCTGCACCATGGGGAACCTTGAGCGAGGTATCGCGCACTTCACGTGCCTTCTCACCGAAGATCGCGCGCAGGAGGCGCTCTTCAGCGGTGAGCTCGGTCTCGCCCTTCGGGGTGACCTTGCCGACGAGCACATCGCCGGGGTTCACTTCAGCACCGATACGGATGATGCCATCCGCGTCGAGATCGGAGATCATGTCTTCGGAGATGTTCGGGATCTCGCGGGTGATCTCCTCAGGACCGAGCTTGGTATCGCGTGCATCGATCTCGTATTCAGAGATATGGATAGAGGTGAGCAGGTCTTCTGCGACCACACGCTCGGAGATGATGATAGCGTCCTCGTAGTTGAAGCCTTCCCATGGCATGTAAGCGACCATGAGGTTCTGGCCGAGCGAAAGCTCTGCGCCATCGCAGGATGGACCATCAGCCAAAACGTCGCCGACTTCTACGCGGTCGCCCTTCTTCACGATGGGCTTATGGTTCATGCAGCCGCTCTGGTTGGAGCGCTGGAACTTAGGCACGAGGTATTCATCGTATTCGCCATCTTCGCGCTCGACGATGATGGTCTGGCCATCGACGTAGTCGACAACGCCCGCATTCTGCGTAACGAGGATCTCGCCTGAGTCGACCGCGATGCGGTGTTCGATGCCGGTACCAACGAGCGGAGCGTTCGGACGCAGCAGCGGCACTGCCTGGCGCTGCATGTTCGAACCCATGAGCGCGCGGTTAGCGTCGTCGTGCTCGAGGAACGGAATGAGCGAGGTAGCGACCGAGGTCATCTGACGCGGCGAAACGTCCATGTACTGAACGTTCATCGGATCGACTTCGTCCGGCTCGCCGAAGACGCCATTCGCGTCACGCGTACGGCAGAGCACGCGCGCTGACTTGTGGAAGACGCCGTCTTCGTCGGTGTGACCGAATTCACGGGTTTCCAAGTTGAACAGCTCGTTTGCCTGAGCGATCGTGTAGTTCTCTTCTTCATCGGCCGTGAGGTAGTCGATATCGTCGGTCACCTTGCCGTCGACCACGCGACGATACGGAGTCTCGATGAAGCCATAAGGGTTGATGCGTGCATACGTTGCAAGGGAGCCGATAAGACCGATGTTAGGACCTTCAGGGGTCTCGATCGGGCACATACGTCCATAGTGAGAGGTGTGAACGTCGCGGACCTCGAAGCCTGCGCGCTCACGCGAAAGGCCGCCAGGACCGAGCGCGGAAAGACGGCGCTTGTGCGTGATGCCTGCCGCAGGGTTCGTCTGGTCCATGAACTGCGAGAGCTGTGAGGAGCCGAAGAACTCCTTGATCGCCGCAACGATCGGACGGATGTTCACCAAGCTCTGCGGGGTGATGTCGTCGGGCTCCTGCATGCTCATGCGCTCGCGCACGACGCGCTCCATACGAGAAAGACCGATGCGGAACTGGTTCTGGATCAACTCGCCCACCGTGCGGATGCGGCGATTGCCGAAATGGTCGATGTCGTCGGTATGGTAACCCTCTTCACCATCGTGGAGCGCAACGATATAGCGCATCGTTTCGATGATGTCTTCCTGCGTAAGCGTAGGATTATCGTTTTCGGGGTCGAAACCGAGCTTCTTGTTGATCTTGTAGCGACCGACCTTCGCAAGGCCATAGCGCTGCGGGTTGAAGAACAAGCCATCGAGCAGCGTACGTGCAGAATCGATCGTGGGCGGCTCGCCCGGACGGAAACGACGATAGAGTTCGATGAGCGATTCTTCTTTAGTAGTAGCAGGGTCGCGATCGAGCGTACGGATGACCATCTCGGAATCACCGAGCAGCTCGATGATCTCTTCACGCGTCTCCGCGATGCCGAGCGCACGAAGCAGCAGCGTTGCTGGCTGCTTGCGCTTGCGGTCGATACGAACGGAAAGCACATCGCGCTTGTCCGTCTCGAACTCGAGCCACGCGCCACGCGAAGGAATGATCTTAGCGTTATAAATAGTCTTGTCGGAGGTTTTATCGCGCTCGGAGGAGAAATACACACCGGGGCTACGAACCAACTGGGAAACGACAACGCGCTCGGTACCGTTGATGATGAAGGTGCCGCGCGGGGTCATGAGCGGGAAATCGCCCATGAATACGTCTTGTTCCTTGATCTCGCCCGTTTCGCGATTGATGAATCGGATCTCGGCGAAGAGCGGAGCCTGATAGGAAACGTCACGAGCCTTGCACTCGTCTACACTATACTTAGGCTCTCCAAATTCATGGCGACCGAATTCAACGCACATATCCTTGTTGTTGGATTCGATCGGTGAGATGTCTGCAAAAGCAGTTGCAAGGCCTTGGTCGACGAATTGTTTGAAACTCTCCGTCTGGATGGCGATAAGATTAGGGACGTCCATGACGTCAGGAATCTTTGCAAAGCTTCTGCGGGGTCGATAATGCCTGGTGGAATCGAAATTTTCGGCTTTACCCACGAGTCATTTCCTCCTTCGACGTAACTTAGTATTTGCAAAAACACGCAATTATCTAAGATATGACGCGCAATACGCCGAGTCAAGAAAAATTTTCTTAAATTGTGTTTTACTTGTGAGTTTTTCTCAAAAGATGACAAACGACCCGGTCGTTCGACATCTTTTTCTACCAGATAGAGCGAGCCCCATCCACGTACAGCGGCGTTCCATTGACCATGTCCGAACAGTCACATCCCAAAAACAGTGCTGCCGCCGCTATGTCGAGCGGATCGCCCACCTTGCGATTGTGCGGAATCGGACGCGTGATAGCTTCATAGGCTGCTGGCTTATTGAGCGTTGTTTGCGTCATGTTCGTCTCGATATACCCCGGGCAGATGCAGTTCGCACGGATGTTGAAACGTGCCCACTCGAACGCCATGCAGCGTGTCATCTGCACCACCGCCGCTTTCGCGGATGCATAGGGCAACATGCGCGTCGAAGCAACGCGCGCCACCACCGAAGCGATGTTGATGATATTGCCACGCTCTTGCTTGATCATGATCTCGGCAACGCGTTGGGTCAGGAAGAAGACCGCTTTATAGTCGGTATCCACCACACGATCCCACTCTTCTTCGGTCACGTCCTGGGCAAGCTGATCGTTGCTCAGCACCACGCCCGCATTGTTGACCAGGATATCGATGCGGCCGAACGCTTCCATACACGTGTCCACGAGCGTCTTACGATCCTCTTCACTGCGTATATCGCAGCGCACAGGAATGACCTCGGCATCGAATTCAGCAGCGATCTCTCGAGCGCGCAATTCGATCCCTCCAGCGTCCATATCAGCGATGACCAGCTTCGCACCATAGGCTGCATACGTTCGCGCGATACCGCGGCCGATACCGATATCGCTCGCAACTCCCGTGATGATCGCAACCTTATCAGTCAAGTCGAAACGAGGAATATCCATCTTCCCCGTCTCAAGGATAGTGAAATCGCTCCCCTTCATCGCATCCCCCTTCAGCGCACTGTTTCTTATGCACTTTTGTTCTTTCCCCTTCCTTGGTCGAATCTAACACAAAACTAGCTACAATTTGGAGTGAATAAAAAGATGACGAATTATCGAGTAGTTTGTCATCCATTGCTGAAGGAAAAAGGTGTCGAACGACCGGGTAGTTTGTCATCTTTTGCACCTGAGGGAGGAAGGGGCAGGTATGAACATTGCAGTCTTAGGAGCAGGATCGCTCGGAAGCGCCATTGGCGGGACGCTCGCGCTTGCAGGAAACGAGGTCACCCTGATCGGTCGCACAGCGCATGTTGAAGCGATCAACGCATCGGGCCTCACGCTCGTTACCCCTGAAGGCGAACAGCAAGCGAGAGTACAAGCCTTCACCAGCGCAGAAGGCCTTGAACCGGCAGAGCTCGTGATCGTTCTCTGCAAGGCATTCGACACCGAAGAGTGCATCGAGACCAACCGCAGCATCATCGGTCCTGGATCGGTAGTGCTGACGCTCCAAAATGGCTTGGGCAACGAAGACCTTCTTGGCAAGCTGCTGGACCCAAAGCAAGTCATCGCAGGCAAAACGTATATCGGCGGCATGATGCTCGCGCCCGGCAAGGTTCAATCAACCACCGAAGGCAAGCAAACCTTCATCGGCGAATACAGCGGCCCGGTCACCCCGCGCATCGAAGCGATTGCGCAGGTCTTCAACGATGCAGGTATGGAGTGCACTGCTTCACCGCGTATGAAAAACATCATCTGGGATAAACTACTCATCAATGTTGCAACGGGTGCGGTCTGCGGCATCTCGCGTCTCCCCTATGGTGAGCTTTACCAACACCCAGAGCTTTACGCCACCGCAATAGCTGCGGTAAAGGAAGGCATGCGCGTCGCCATCGCTGAAGGCATCATACTTTCACGCCACGATCCGCAAGAGGTCTTAGAGCTCGCCCGCGAGAACCTTCCCTTCGATTTCAAGCCCTCGATCCTACAAAGCCTCGAGAAACATCGTCGAACTGAGATCGATGTGATCAACGGCGCTGTTGTGACCTATGGAAAGCGGCACGAGATCGAAACACCCGTGAACGAAACGCTCGTGGCTGGCATCAAAGGGATCGAGCGGTATATCGATATCACCGATCCTTCGCACTAAAGCAAAATGCGCTTCAGAGTTATTCTCCGAAGCGCATTTTTCTCGACAGTTTCTGAACGCAAGATCTTATTTCGACTCTTCTATCGGGATCGGGGTCGTGTCCTCTTCATCAAGACGATTGCCCCAAACATAATGCTTCGTTTCGCGCGCGATGAGCGCTGACAAACCGAGCACTGCGATAAGGTTCGGCACCGCCATAAGTGCGTTCGTGATGTCAGAGATATCCCAAACGAAGCCCTGCAGGCCGATCGCGCCCAAGAAGCAGATCACCAAAAAGACGATCTGATACGGACGGATCGCATGCTTGCCGAAGAGATACGTGATACAACGATTGCCGTAGTACGACCAGCCGACCATCGTTGAATACGCGAAGAGAACCAAACCAATACAAAGCACGATGGGGCCGACCACCGGAATCTGCGAGAAGCAAGCGGTTACCAATGTTGCAGTTGCACCTAGGAAGCTACCATCGTTGAACGATGCAGCGATCTCGGGGCTCGCCAGAATGGACGAAACGAGCGCGATGCCAGTAAGCGCACAAACCACAACAGTATCCCAGAAGGTGCCCGTCATGGAAACGAGCGCCTGACGCGCAGGGTTGCGCGTGATAGCCGAAGAAGCAACGAGAGGAGAAGAGCCCAAGCCAGATTCGTTGGAGAACAGACCACGCGCGCAACCAAGCTGCAGCGCGATCATGATCGAAGTACCAACGGCGCCACCGAACGCAGCCTGCGGCGTAAAGGCGCAAACCACGATGAGTCCGATCGCATCGAGGAAATACTGGCCGTTGATGATGATGAGCACCAAACAAGCGAACACGTAGAAGATGGTCATCGCCGGAATGAGCTTCTCGCAAACGCGCGAGATGACCTTGATGCCACCCACGATAACCACTGCGATCAGGACAACAAGGATGATTCCAACGATGATCTGCAGCGGCGAGGTCATGAAGAGACCGAACACGTCGATGTTCGCTTCTGCAATGCCTGCCGATCCGCTCACAGAAACGATCGCGCCCGAAAGGGAGTTCGCCTGAACTGCAGCACCAATACCAAAAGAAGCAATCGCGGCGAACACCGCGAACAGAATGCCCAGCACCTTGCCAAGCTTCTTGCGCTTGAAGCCGCGCTGCAGTGCATACATCGCGCCACCAAGCATGTTCCCGTTATGGTCTTTAACACGATACTTCACTGCGATGAGCGTTTCTGAATACTTCGTTGCAATACCGAACACACCGGTGATCCACATCCAGAAAATCGCGCCCGGGCCACCTGCGATGAGCGCGGTACCCACACCGATGATGTTACCTGTACCGATCGTTGCAGCAAGCGAGGTGGTAAGTGCCGCAAAGGGGCTCACATCACCTGAGCCACTATCTTTCGCGACCGAAAGCTTGATGCCTTGAGGAATCTTGCGCTGAATGAAACCGGTGCGGAACGTCATGAAGATATGCGTTCCCAGTAGGAGCAGAATCATGATCGGACCCCAAACGAAGCCATCGACCGTAGCAACGATGTCCTCGATCCAGGTCGCGTCCCCCGTACCTGCGCTCGCGAACCCAGAACCTAATTCGACGAAGGGTCCAACGAAAAACTGATAGAAGAAATCTTCCATATCCATCCTTTTCTCACACGAATACGCTTACCGGCTCTTCCGGTCGCCCACCTATGATGAAACGAAATTGCGCGCCTAGACAGAAATTGAACCTACAGGAGAGTTCAAACACTTTTCTTAACTAAAGCGCTTTTGCATTGTAGAACAGCAAATGCTACGAACAGGTTACGAAGTAAAAGGAAAAGAGTAAGCGGAAGCGAAAAGGGGCAAAAATGAACAAGCCCTCGTGAGAGAGCTTGTTCAACGTGAATTCATGGTTCAATTATTGCTAAGAAAAATGAACTTATTCGGAAAAGTCATACATCCCCGCAGTGATACGCTTGAACTTCTCGTAGACCTCAGCAGCGATCGCTTCATCAACCAGTAGTTCGAAGGCTTCTGGCTGATCATCTTCGTCGAGCGCGGTAACCTCTAGGATCATTACCTCACCTGGCGCTTCATCATGTTCAGCATCTGGCACGAAGAAGCCATAACGACGATCGTTATGAAGGATCAAACCCAAGAACTCAAGATTGATCGTTTCGCCCTTCTCATCCTGAAAGGCATAGATCATTCCTTCTTCTACGGGAGGAGCGAAATCAGGATCAGATGCTTGTCTCATTCTTTTTTCTTTCTCTTGTAGCGGATAGGCTTGTTCTCCTGCTTAGCTGCAGGTTTAGCTTGCTTCTTCGCAGTCTGCGCTGATTGAGCGTCATTCTCAAAATCAGCACCATCCACAGCCATCTCAGCGCCATCTGCACCCGCAGCGCTCGTTGCGACCGCGAGACCCGACGTGTAAGAGAACTGACCGATCGAATCGCCAAAGCGCTTGATCAGCTTCTTGTACTTAGGTTCGCGCGACTTCCACATCGCATAAAGCGGTGTTGCGACCGCGATCGACGAATAGGAGCCAGCGATCAAACCGACTGCCATCGCGAACGCGAAGTCTTTGAGCGTTTCACCGCCAAAGAAGAGCATCGCAAGAACAGGAATGAGCGAGGTGAGCGTGGTGTTGATAGTTCGGATCAGCACTTGATTGATCGAATGGTTCGCCATCGTCATGAAGGTACAGCGAACACGCGACTCTTTCATGTTATCAACGATACGGTGGAACACAACAACGGTGTCGTAAAGCGAATAACCCAAGATCGTGAGCAACGCTGCAACTGCATTCGGGGTGAATTCGCGCCCAAAGAGCGCATAGGCCCCGATCACGATCACGAGATCGTGAAGCAACGCAACGACCGCCATCAATCCCATCTTGTACTCGAATCTGATCGCAATATAAAGGATGATCAGCAATAACGAGACAAAGAACGCAATGAGCGATGATTGGATAACGCCTGCGCCCCAGTCAGGACCGATCGTAGTCACCTCAAAGCTTTCGTCAGAAATCTTCAGCTGTTGAGCGACGTTGTTCGCTGTTTCAGCCGCTTCCTCAGCTGAGGTGGTGGTGGTACGAATCAAGAAGCCATCCTGACCATCGGTATTAGTCGTCTGGACAACTGCCTCTGGTTCACCAGCATTGGCAAACGCTTCGCGCATCTGATCGATACTCACATCACCAGTTCCGTGGAAATTGATCGACGTACCACCCACGAATTCAATACCGAAGTTGATGCCACGAATACCTATAAGCGCAAAAGATAGCACGATCAACACAGCCGACACCGAGAGTAGTATCTTTCGCACACCCATAAAGCCAATATCATGCTTGATGAATCGCCCTTTGAGCGCTTCGACCTTTTCTCGTGCCTTAACAGCAAGCTCTCCCGCGCGTTTCGCATACATAAGAGCAATACTGCGGTCCATCGCCTCGCCCGTCTCAGCTTCTTCAACGCTCACGCCTTCAGCATCAGCAAGCTCTTGGTAGGCCCCTGCGGCGATCTCTGCATCCTGAACATCCCAGAACTTAGGATGCTGCGCGATCACACGTGGAGCAAGCAAGCGGATCATCGGCGCCTTGAAGATGATCAGCACAAGGATGTCGCAGAAGATACCTAGTGAAAGCGTAAGACCGAAGCCTTTAACCGAGGCAGACGCAAGGAAGAACAGAGTTAACGCTGAAACAAGCGTAACCAAGTCTGCGTCGATCGAAGTCTGAATCGCATGCTTAACACCCGTGATCGATGCAGCACGGACACTACGTCCCATACGTATTTCCTCACGGAAACGTTCAAGGGTAAGAATCGAGGAGTCGGCTGCAAGACCGATCGTAAGAACGATGCCAGCAACACCCGCAAGCGAGAGCGAGAAGAATCCAAACGCCGAAAGTGTTGCAAGCAAGCCCAAATAGAGGATTGCGAAGATAGTGATAGCAGCCGCGGTCAGAATGCCCAGTCCCTTATAGAAGAACAGCAGATAAACCATAACCACCAGAAGACCGATGATGGCAACAAGCAAGCCGCTCATGAGGGCGTCTTGGCCGAGCGTAGGTCCAACGACCTGACTCTGCTCGTAGTGGAAGCTTACGGGCAACGAGCCACTTTCGAGCACGGTTGCAAGCGCTTGAGCATCTTCCAACGAATAACCGCCGGTAATCTGAACATCACCCGTAGGAATCTCAGCCTGTACCGCCGGTGCTGACTGGATCTCGTTATCGAGTACGATAACGATCTTTCCTTTGTCTGGAGCAAGTTCACGCGTTGCTTCGGCAAACTTCTCAGTTCCCTCAGCATCGAGTTTAATGTTTACCGCATAATCCGTACCTGTCTCAGATGCCTTACCAACCGTAACGCGTTCGATATTCGCACCAGTGATAAGCGGCGTATAGGTACCAGGCTCAACAGGGCGATATTGTGTATTCTGTCCGATGAACGTATTACCGAATACATCACGATACGCTTCGTGTGCAACATAATTGTCCTGAGCGATCGCCTGTTGATCAGCGGGGTTCGTGAACGAATCGGCGCGCGCAAATTCCAGCTTACCCGTCTTACCAATAGTTGCGAGCGCACGTTCAGTATCCGAAAGACCTGGGATCTGAACGAGAATCTGATTGTTTCCTTGAACTTGAACCGTAGCTTCCGAAGCACCAAGTGCATTAACGCGCGACTCGATAACCTGACGAGACGACTCCATCTCTTCAGGCGTGACCTCTTCCCCATCGGTGCTTTGAGCACTCAGGACCACCGAAAGACCGCCGCGGATATCAAGACCTTGATTGATCTTCTCTGAGGGCGGAGTGAACATGACCACCGAGGCGATGATCAACACCGTGGTCAAAATAAGCAGCCAGATATTCCTTCGCGTAGTGTTGGACTGACGGCGCTTGGTCTTCTTATTGTTGCCGAGCGTTGCCTGGATAGCCGCAGAACGGCTCTTCTCGCGTATGCGATCCGCTTTTTCTTTTTTCTTGGCTTTCTTTTCTCGCTCTTTGTGTGAACGCGCAGCCGCTTTTGCAGCCTGCTTGCGCTTCTTCTCGAGCTCTTTGTTCGATGAATCTCGTTTGCTATCGCCTTGCGTCATTACCTATCCTTGTCTGCGATACGCTCTAGGGCATCATCAGAGAAAATGCTGCTCAAGTATGTTGCTGAACGACCTTGATACAGCCTTCTTATTCCGACTCTTAAGATTACCAAAGATGACGCTCTTTTTCACGGCGAACCGCTTAATAGTCTTGCGCTGCGGGCGAATTCATCCAATCGTTCAAAAACTCATCATAACAATCGGCAATGATTGCATCGCGAGCACGATTCATCAGCTGGATCAAGAAGTAAAGATTATGTATCGAAAGCAAGATCGCTCCGAGCATCTCGTTCTGTTTAACCAGGTGACGAATATATGCTCGACTATGATTCTTGCAGGTAGGACATGAGCACTGAGGATCCAGCGGCCCAAAATCGTGCGTGTACTTCGCATTGCGCATATTCATACGCCCGAAGGAAGAAAAAGCCGTGCCCATACGTGCGGTGCGCGTTGGCAATACGCAATCGAACATATCAACGCCAACACCTACCGCCTTAACGAGCGTGGTGGGGTTGCCCACTCCCATCAGGTAGCGCGGCTTGTTCTCGGGAAGGCTCTGCGCAACCGCTCCCAGCGTCTCAAACATGACCTCGTGTTCTTCACCGACCGAATAGCCACCGATACCAAACCCGCCGAAGCCCTTATGGCCATTCGCGATCGATTCGTCATTGATCGCAGTGAGCAGCTCGATCGACTTCATGCGCAGATCGAGCTCCATGCCACCCTGCACGATACCGAAAAGCGTCTGGTCGCTGCGCGTATGGGCCGCCAGACAACGACGCGCCCAATTGGCTGAAAGCTCAACGGCATGATCGACGAAGTCGTACTCCGCAGGATAGGGCGTGCACTGATCGAGCTGCATGACGATATCCGCGCCCAGCTTTTGCTGGATCTCCATGTTCGATTCGGGAGTCCAGCGAATCTTCGATCCATCGTAGATCGACTTGAACGTGAGCCCATCTTCATCGAGCTTCAGCGTATCGGCGAGTGAAAAGACCTGGAACCCACCACTATCAGTGAGGATAGGGCCGGAATAGTTCATGAACGAATGAAGCCCGCCCGCCTCTTCGACAAGATCCGCACCAGGTCGGAGCGAAAGATGGTACGTGTTCGCAAGGATGATCTGCGCGCCGATCTCATGGAGCGTCTCGGGGCGAATGCCCTTTACCGTTGCACTTGTTCCAACGGGCATGAACAGCGGCGTTCTCACGATGCCATGCGCTGTTTCGAAGCTGCCTGCGCGCGCGTGGCCGCTCGTGGCTTCGAGCGTGTAATCGAAAAGCGCCATTATGAACACTCCGGCAAGGCAGTAACGAAATCGAGCAGGTCTTCGAGCGAACCGTGCTTCATCGCCCGGTAATCGAAATCGATCGGGTCGAGCAGCCAATCGGTCACCAGATACCCGTCTGCTCCAAGCTCGCAACACGCCAGGTCTTCGCGCGTGTTGTTCCCTACCATCAAAATCTCATCTGGCTCTCCTGCCGAAAGCGCAATATTCTCTTCGTAGTAAGCGAGCTGAGGCTTTGCCGCATGAGAATTATCGTAGGTGGTGATGCGGTCGAACACGCTCGCATCATCGATGCCCACCCAACGAAGACGCGCCTCCACCGCGATAGCCGGAAAGAGAGGCATGGTAGTAAGAAAGAGCTGGTAGCCCTTCTCCTTGAGCGTCGCGACAGTGCGCGCTGCTGCCGGATTCGGCATGACCGTTTCGCCGATCTCATCGAAATCGTTCTCGTAGAACTCCATGAGTAGCGGCTCAAACTCCGCACGCGTAAACCCACTCAACGCTTCAAACGTCTCCCAAAAGCAAAGATCGTTCGCACGCGTATCCTCCTCGAGCATGGCCTTTACGCCTTTATTCACCGCAAAGAGGATCTTCTCCCCGTCATAGCCACGCTTATCGGCAAATGCCTTCAGTTTGGAAAAATATTCTCTGAGAAATGTATCCATGTCGATCGGCAGAAGAGTTCCGTCCAGATCGAAGAAGATCGTCTTGTAGCGTCTCGGTTCTTGCGTTGTCATCACGACTCCTTTTCTGCATGAGCAGCAGAGAAGCGAAGCGGTGTCTTCGGAGATGCGCAAGCAAGCCGATCCTTGCCGAAACACCTCTATACCTTCGCCGCTCTCCTCAAGACAGAACACGTCTTTTCGTTTCATTCAATGTTAGTATAAGCATGACTCAAAGGAGAGAAATATCCCATGAAAGTATTGCTTCATGCATGCTGCGGACCCTGCTCGATCGAGCCAGCGCGCCTGCTTCTCGAGCAAGGGCACGATATCACCATCGCCTATCTCAACTCGAATATCGACGATTCACACGAATACAAGAAGCGTCTCGATACGCTTTTGGCCTGGGCAGATAATGAAGGCATCGAAGTCGTTGAAGGCATTTATGATCCCAAGCAGTGGAATACGGTCATCGCCCAACACTGGCATGAAGGAGACGATCGCGCACTGCGCTGTCAAACATGCTATCGCTTTCGTTTCGATGAACTTGCCCAGATGGCAGCCGAAGGTGGCTACGATGCCATCGGCACCACGCTTTCCGTAAGCCCCTATCAATATACGCAGCTCATCGAAGAGATGCTCAATCAAGCAGCTGCCCCCTACCCAGAACTTACCGTGCTTTTCACGGATTATCGCCCCTACTACCCTGCCGCAACACAGAAGAGCCGTGACCTAGAGATGTATCGTCAGAATTTCTGCGGCTGTCATTGGTCAAACGCAGAAGCAGCTGAAGAACGTGCCGAACGCGCTCGGCAGCGCAAGCAGAAGAAGGCGGAAGAGAAACAAGCGAAGCTTCGCTCCCTCACCACGTCAGATTTCGATTACGATCTGCCTCAGGAGCTCATCGCACAAACCCCCCACCCCACACGCGATGGCTGCAAGATGCTCGTGATGAAGCGCGAGAATGGCAGCCTGCAAGATCGCATCTTCCGCGACATCTACGATTACTTGAAGCCGGGCGATCTGCTCGTTGCGAACGAAACGCGTGTAATCCCTGCGCGTTTGCTCGGGAACAAGCATGAAACCGGTGGTGCCGCTGAAGTACTCTTGCTCCGCGAACGCTTCGATATCGAAGAGAAGACGAGCACAAGCGCAGTATGGGAAGCGCTCGTCAAGCCTGGTCGCCGCCTTAAGCCTGGCGCAATCATCGATTTTACCCGCGAGCAGAACGATTCCCTTTCAGCTTCCAGCAATGACCCCGCTTCTACTTCCGATAGTCCGGTCATCATGCAAGTCGAAGTCCTCGACTGGATCGAAGACGCACAAAAGGGCGAACGTCTCGTCCGTCTTACCACCCCTCTCGATTCACTCGACGAAGCCCTTCACCAGATCGGTCATACGCCGCTGCCACCCTATATCAAAAACTATCAAGGGGATGAAGAACTCTACCAAACCGTATTCTCACGCGAAGAGAAAAGCGCAGCTGCTCCCACAGCAGGGCTCCATTTCACCCCTGAGCTTATCGAACGCCTTAAGGAGAAGGGTGTTGGCTTCGAAACCGTGCACCTCGAAGTAGGGCTCGACACCTTCCGCATAGTGGAGACCGAAGACCCTCACGAACACCACATGCACACCGAATACTACAGCGTGCCCCAAAAGACGGTCGACGCGATCAAGCGCACAAAGGAAAACGGCGGGCGCGTGATCGCAGTAGGCACCACGAGCGTTCGTAGCCTCGAAAGTGCCTGGGATAACGAAGCGAGCGAGCTGGTCGCACGTGAACGCCAAACCACCAACCTGTTTATCTTCCCTGGCTATACTTTCAATGTGGTTGATGCGCTCATTACGAATTTCCACGTTCCGCGCTCGACGCTCATGATGCTCGTTTCTGCTTTCTCCTCGCGCGATAACATCATGAAAGCTTATCGACACGCCATCAAACGCAAGTATCGCCTGCTCTCTTTCGGTGATGCTATGTTCATTTACTGATGCCCGCTTCAAAGAGCACTTCTGGTTTATCATTGAATTTAGTCTAAGAACTCCAGCGCAACGGACCCGTTTTCGATGCGCTTTGAAACAAAGGTACCTATGAAAAAAGACATGAAAATCGCCGTACTGATCGATGCCGAGAATATCTCGCACAAGTACGCCCACACCATCCTTCAAGAAGCATCGAGCCTCGGAAATGTTATTTACAAACGAATCTATGGCAACTGGATGTCAACCCAGCTTGGCCCCTGGAAGAAGGAACTGCTCGATCACGCCATACAGCCGATCCAACAGTTCAGCAATACCACGGGCAAGAACTCATCCGACTCAGCGCTTATTATCGATGCGATGGATCTGCTCTATCAAAACGATCTCGATGCCTTCTGCATCGTTTCTTCCGATAGCGATTTCACACGACTCGCCACGCGCTTGCGTGAATCCGACATCTTCGTTCTTGGCATGGGTGAACAGAAGACACCACGTGCTTTCATCTCAGCCTGCAATAAATTCGTGTATCTCGATGTTCTCGAAGAGAGCCACAAGCGCGAGACGAGCAAGTCGAACCCTCGCACACGCAAGCGCACGAACGCTGCGCCAGAACGGACCAAGCAAGATCAGACAAGCACTACTGACTCATCCGATCGTCGCAAGCAGGTGCGCTCTGAACGTCTGGATATCTCAAACTCTTCAGGTAAAGGCAGCATGAATGAGGCTATTCTGCCTGCGGAAACGCAAGCAGAAGAACCAGCGGTCTATAGTGATGGAACCGATATCATCGATGTGACCGATGCGCTTATCAATATCATCGAAGAATATAGCGATGACGAAGGCTGGATCCCTGCATCTTATCTGGCAAGTCTCGTGTCACGTCGCTTCAACGATTTCGATACTCGTAATTTCGGTTTCAAGAAATTCGTGCCCTTCGTTGAATCGCTGAAACTCTTCGAAAAGCGCACAGGTAACGCCGCAGATGGCTCGAACGTACGCACGATCTTCTTCCGCTTGATCGAAGACTAACCATCTTCTGGCTTTGGGCGCAGCTGACAGCAGCCGCTACTATAGTCCTCTTCAAGCCGCCCCCTGGCGTCTCGGTCGAAGCCGCTCTTTTGAGGCGCTACCGCTCTCGCATCATCAATGAGCTTCGCTGCCAAAACGGCTCTACCTCTTGATTTCGCGGTTTATTTTTGGCGATAGGTCGAGAGGAAATCCTCCAGCTTATTCACCGCATCCGAGAGCACTTCGATGCGCGGTAAGAACACCACACGGAAATGATCGGGCGTGTGCCAATTGAAGGCACCGCCATGCGAAAGAAGGATCTTCTTCTGATGCAATAGATCGAAGGCGAACTGTTCGTCATTGGTGATATTGAAACGCTTCGTATCGAGCTTCGGGAAGATATAGAACCCTGCTTTCGGTTTTACCGCAGTCACGCCAGGGATGCTATTGAGCGCATTATAGATGAAATCGCGTTGCTCATACACACGCCCACCAGGTCGGATGTAATCATTGACCGACTGATGTCCGCCAAGTGCCGTCTGCACGATCGATTGTGCGGGCACATTCGAGCACATACGCATATTACTGAGCATGTTCAGGCCCAAGATGTAATCATGTGCGAGCTTCTTATTGCCCGAAAGCACCATCCATCCGATACGATATCCTGCGATCATGTGTGATTTTGACAAACCGCTGAACGTCACGCAGAACAGATCGGGCGCCATCGAAGCGATGGAGATATGCTCAAGTCCATCCATGACCAAGCGATCATAGATCTCATCAGAGAAGATGATCAAGTTGTTTTGGCGCGCAACCTCAACGATCTCTTCGAGCACTTCACGCGGATAGAGCGCGCCGGTAGGGTTATTGGGATTGATGATGACGATCGCCTTGGTACGCGGAGTGACCTTCTTCTTGATATCATCGATATCGGGATACCATTCTGCCTGTTCGTCGCAGATATAATGCACGGGCGTTCCACCAGCAAGCGTCACGCAAGCGGTCCATAGCGGATAATCCGGTGAGGGCAGGAGCACTTCATCCCCCGCATCAAGAAGCGCCAGCATGCTCAGATTGATCAACTCACTCACACCATTGCCGGTGTAGATGTCATCTATGGTCACATTGGGAATCTGCTTGATCTGCGCATACTGCATGATCGCCTTGCGTGCAGAGAATAAGCCTTTTGCCGCGGAATAACCCTCGCTATCCACCAGCTGCCTGCTCATGTCAAAGACGACCTCATCAGGGGTACGAAAACCGAACGGTGCGGGGTTTCCGATATTGAGCTTGAGGATTGACGCTCCCATCGTTTCCATGCGCTCAGCCTCTTCGAGAACAGGACCACGTACGTCATAGAGAACATTATCGAGCTTCTTTGATTTCTTGAATTCGCGTACCATTGCGGTATCGCTCCCCTCATGATCCATAGTTTTATTTGCGCTGATTTCATCTTTATGATCTGCTCGTTCTTTAGGAGGAAGATCGCCTTCAGAACTCGAGGTGGTTGTTTCACCGGAAAGCAATGATTGATCGATCTCCAATATGGAAGCAAGCAACTCTAACACATCTTTGCGTGGTAGCGTTTTTCCGCTCACATACTGACTAACCTGGCTCTTTCCCAACTTAGCACCACGAACAGCAGCCTCACGGATCAGATCCGATTGCTTGAACCCCTTAGCAGCCATCGCATTCTTCAGGCGGCCTGAGAATCCCTCTTGCACTTCTTCCTCCTTGTTGGAGCCTTACTCGATCCTGACAAGTTCCTCTTCAGGTGCTTTCCTACAGCGCAACTCTTTCGATCATGCGCACAAGCTAAAGATGCACAACGTATAGAGGAACTTCAAATCGCTTACGTGGTCAAAGCAGTCCTAACATGCATAGTTAGAAATACCTAGACGTTATCTTGTTCAAATTGAACTTGAGTTCAATTTTGTACCATGGTACCAGTAATTTACGGAAGAAAGACGAGATTCACTATGAAATGTTCAATTCTTCATGAGAATAAATTGAACCACTCCACCAAAGGCAAAAAAAAGAAAAACCAGACGAAGTCTGGTTCTGAGTTTCATGGTGGGCGATACAGGATTTGAACCTGTGACCTTCTGCTTGTAAGGCAGCTGCGCTCCCGCTGCGCCAATCGCCCATATGTTTCTATCTTTTGTTCAGCAAGAGCTGAACTTCGATAACGACCACATGCAGCAAGGTTTAAAAAGCAAAGCATGCAAAAAGCCGTATTTTCAGTAAATGCCCTGCATGAGCAGAACGCCCTATCCTCCCACGGACTACACCGCAGTACTTTCGGCGAAGAGGGGCTTAACTACCGAGTTCGGAATGGGATCGGGTGATCCCCCTCTCTATGGTTCCGCTCATGCAAGGCATTCGCTTGCATGACTGATCCTTTGGCTACCTTGAAGGTTGTATAGCGCAGGTGCTTAGATCGCATACGATCAAGAATAGAAGAGATAAAGAGCTCGACCAATTAGTACTGCTCGCCTGAACGCCTTGCAACGCTTGCAGCTGCAGCCTATCGACCTCGTAGTCTACAAGGGGTCTTACCAAAAAGAGAACTCATCTTGAAGTCGGCTTCCCACTTAGATGCTTTCAGCGGTTATCCGATCCGAACGTAGCTAAGCAGCTATGCTGTTGGTCAACAACTGCGACACCAGAGGTTCGTCCACCCCGGTCCTCTCGTACTAGGGGCAGCTCTTCTCAATTCTCTTACGCCCGCGGAGGATAGGGACCGAACTGTCTCACGACGTTCTGAACCCAGCTCGCGTACCGCTTTAAATGGCGAACAGCCATACCCTTGGGACCAACTTCAGCCCCAGGATGCGATGAGCCGACATCGAGGTGCCAAACCTTGCCGTCGATGTGGACTCTTGGGCAAGATCAGCCTGTTATCCCCGGAGTACCTTTTATCCGTTGAGCGACGGCCATTCCACTCTGAGCCGCCGGATCACTAGAACCGACTTTCGTCTCTGCTCGACTTGTAGGTCTCGCAGTCAAGCTTGCTTATACTCTTGTACTCTACGAACGATTGCCAACCGTTCTGAGCAAACCTTACGTACGCCTCCGTTACCTTTTAGGAGGCGACCGCCCCAGTCAAACTACCCACCTGACACGGTCCGCGACCCGGATAACGGCGCCGCGTTAGATCACCAATACTGTGAGGGTGGTATTCCAAGGATGACTCCACACGAGCTGGCGCTCGTGCTTCACGGTCTCCCACCTATCCTCTACACACAGAACCAATGATCAATGTCAAGCTGTAGTGAAGGTTCACGGGGTCTTTCCGTCCTTCCGTGGGTAATTCGCATCTTCACGAATAATACAATTTCACCGGGTCTATGGTTGAGACAGCGCCCAAATCGTTACGCCATTCGTGCAGGTCGGAACTTACCCGACAAGGAATTTCGCTACCTTAGGACCGTTATAGTTACGGCCGCCGTTTACTGGGGCTTAGTTTCAGAGCTTCGCCTAGAAAGGCTAACCCATCCACGTAACCTTCCAGCACCGGGCAGGCGTCAGACCCTATACATCGTCTTGCGACTTAGCAGAGTCCTGTGTTTTTGATAAACAGTCGCTTGGGCCGTTTCACTGCGACCGCCCTAGGCTTTTAGGGGCATGCCCTATCACCCATGAGCGGCACTCCTTCTCCCGAAGTTACGGAGTCATTATGCCGAGTTCCTTAACCATAGTTCTCCCGATCGCCTTGGTATACTCTACCCGCCTACCTGTGTCGGTTTTGGTACGGGCACCACGATATCTGCTTAGAGGTTTTTCTTGGAAGCAGGGAATCACTGACTTCACTTAGAGCTTCGTCTCACGTCTCAGGCATAAGCGCTTGCGGATTTACCTACATGCGCACCCTACACGCTTTCACGGGGACGTCCAGAACCCCGCCCAGCTATCCTTCTCCGTCACCCCATCGTCATAACGATTCGTGGTGGTACAGGAATATCAACCTGTTGTGCATCGACTACGCCTGTCGGCCTCGTCTTAGCTCCCGACTGACCCTGGGAGGATTAGCCTTGCCCAGGAACCCTTAGGCTTACGGCGGTGAGGTTTCTCGCCTCACTCTCGTTACTCATGCCAGCATTCTCACTTCTTACCAGTCCACCATGCGTTGCCACACAGCTTCGACCCAGATAAGAAAGCTCCCCTACCACTGAAAAATATCAGTCCGCTGCTTCGGTATCATGCTTGAGCCCCGTGAATTGTCGGCGCATGTCCACTTGACCAGTGAGCTGTTACGCACTCTTTAAATGCATGGCTGCTTCTAAGCCAACATCCTGGTTGTCTAGGCAAACGCACATCCTTTGCCACTTAGCATGAATTTAGGGACCTTAGCAGGCGGTCTGGGCTGTTTCCCTCTCGAACACACGGCTTAGCCCACATGTTCTGACTCCCGATCTATAGACTTACGGCATTCGGAGTTTGGTTTCGGTTGGTAGGCGGTGAAGCCCCCGCACGAATCCAGTGGCTCTACCACCGTAAGTAAACGATTCGAGGCTAGCCCTAAAGCTATTTCGGGGAGAACGAGATATCTCCGAGTTTGATTGGCCTTTCACCCCTATCCACAGGTCATCCCCTCCGTTTTCAACCGAAGTGGGTTCGGCCCTCCACAGAGTCTTACCTCTGCTTCAGCCTGCCCATGGATAGATCACCCGGCTTCGCGTCTACGACATACGACTATAACGCCATCTTAAAGGCTCGCTTTCACTACGGCTCGTTTCAAAACTTAACCTCGCCGCACATCGTAACTCGCTGGCTCATTCTACAAAAGGCACGCCGTCACACTGCAAGAGTGCTCCGACTGCTTGTAGGCATACGGTTTCAGGTACTATTTCACTCCCCTCTCGGGGTACTTTTCACCTTTCCCTCACGGTACTGGTTCGCTATCGGTCACAAGAGAGTATTTAGCCTTAGAGAGTGGTCTCCCTGGATTCATACCGGATTTCACGTGTCCGGCATTACTCGGGTATCATCTCGACGCAGACCCATTCATTTCGCTTACAGGACTATTACCTTCTCTGGTAGGACTTTCCAGACCACTTCGACTATGAATGGATTTTGTAACTGCGCATGGGAGGTACAGGCTCCCACAAAGACGACCCCACGACACCACATGCAGCAACGTCCTGAAACTTACACATGCATGGGTTTAGGCTATCTGCGCGTTCGCTCGCCGCTACTAGCGCAATCTCGGTTGATTTCTTTTCCTCCGGGTACTTAGATGTTTCAGTTCTCCGGGTTGTCTCTAGCCATCCTATTTTATTCAGATGGAAGTGGATGAGCATTACCTCATCCGGGTTGCCCCATTCGGAAATCTGCGGTTAATAACGCCTATGTGCAGCTCACCGCAGCTTATCGCAGCTTGTCACGTCCTTCATCGACTTCTTGTGCCAAGGCATCCACCGTATGCCCTTAATATCTTTATCTCACCTATTTAGGTTTAATCAAGGTTGATCGTATCATTGCGATCGTGATATTTGCGAATCACTTCACTTCATATTGCTTTCCATAGATTTCTCTATCAGCAAAAGAATTGAGATGATTTCAAAAATCATGTTTTCTACGCTATACAACTTTCAAGGTGCCGAAAAGAAAAGTCTTTAAGGACCCTTCCTTCCATACAGAAGGAGAACCCTTAAAACCGAATACTGCAGAAGGATAGAGCAGGTAAGCTTCTTCAAGAATCGAGCTAAGACGGAAAAATGTCTGTTTGTCTGACTAGGTGCAAGGAGTAATCTCGACTTGCGATTCTAGACTTTTAGTAAGTCTCCCTAGAAAGGAGGTGATCCAGCCGCACCTTCCGGTACGGCTACCTTGTTACGACTTCACCCCCCTCACCCTCCACACCTTCGGCGCCTCCCCCCTCTCGGTTGGGCCGGCGACTTCGGGTGCAGACGACTCGGGTGGTGTGACGGGCGGGGTGTACAAGGCCCGGGAACGCGTGTTGCCAT